>Ga0070729_10000213_pt1 | contig 141339 bp, 117 predicted proteins | sample tdDd472_FD_66725 | JGI IMG/M metagenome (GOLD analysis project Ga0070729, IMG submission 66725) | Marine sediment microbial communities from the Atlantic coast under amendment with organic carbon and nitrate - tdDd47.2 | ecosystem: Environmental > Aquatic > Marine > Coastal > Sediment...
GAGCACCTTGTTAAAATTCTACTTCTATAATAATAACAAAGTTTTTAATTAATGTAAATCGATTAATTTACGAGGAGATTCTTGTGACATGAAAATGAAGGTAAGAGAAACCAGAGTGATATAAAAAATATTTGTCTTTGCCCTACTAATAGTATAGTATAGTGGAATAAACTTAAACCCTCAACTCTTATGTGGAGCTGCAGCTATGATAAAAAATATCTTCTTTTTATTCGTCATTGGAATTACCACAATAGCCCTTACAGAGAACTCCTTCGCGCAGAGGAAAAAAAAGCCCCTGAAAAAACCGGTGAAAATTACTAAAAAAATCCCTGCAGAAGATAAAGAAAATAAAGAAGATAAAAAGGGAACCGGTATATACGGCAAGAATATAAAAATACATATCTTCGGTGGTGGAGCTATGACCTACCCGGGGGGAGACATAGTAACTGATACTGATGCAAATGCCGCCGGCCAGGTATCCTATGGTTATGAAGCAGGTATCGGCATTTCATATATGTTTCTGGGTGACCTAGTGGGCATAAATCTTTCTACCCGTTACGGGGTAAACAATATGACCATAAAATATTCCGGCTCTGACCCCAATGCGGGCACCTATACATATAAAACGTCCTTTATGGATACCTCTATTGGCGTAAAGGGGTACATTAACTTCTTATTTCTCTATTATGAAACCGGCCTCTCCTTCGGCATAAAACCAGGCAAATGGGATCGGGAAAGCCCCTCAGGTACTGAAGCCGAATCCACATGGGCATCAGCCCACGATCTTAACTTTAACATTTCATATTACATAGGCGGCGGTCTTGCCTGGCCGGTTACAAAATTAATTTCAATTGAATTCGGCTTTCGCTATGAAGTTGGCTTTATATCGATTATTGAGGGACCAACTCCACTTGACGGCATATCTGACGCCGATAAGTTAACCACCCGATATGCCGGTCTCCGTGCCGGTGTGACCTTTGCTTTGTAAAACTGGAAGACAGGATAATTCATCTTAGAGTAATTATCCAGCGGCACATGATGCAGAATAAAGCTTAAAAAATTCTGCATCATGCTGCGACCATATCAAAACAAGAATTATTTAATTTCTATTTTATCTAAACCAAGAACCTGCTGCATATTATAAAGTCCTGGTTTTTTACCCGCTAAATATGCAGCACCTTCTAAAGCTCCAAGTGCAAACATAGCTCGATCTTTGGCGTGATGATACATTTTAAATGTATCGAATTCTGATTCGAATACTATTTCATGGTTTCCGATAATCTCCCCTTCTCTTAATGGTTCAAGGTGACGAACGTCATGATTTGATGCTTTTTCAGCTACTTCAGCCAATGTAATAGCTGTTCCTGATGGTGCATCTATTTTATGAACATGGTGCTCTTCATATACATTGATATCTTTTAAATCTTGAAGTTTTTTAGAAACTAATTCTGTTGCTTTAAATAAAACATTTACGCCTATAGACATGTTTGTTCCATAAATCACTGGAATGCTTTTTGCTGCTTCATTTACTTTTTCAGTTTGTTCAGGATTTAATCCTGTTGTTCCAATCACCATTGGGACTTTATATTTCACACAAGCTTCCAGGTTTTTCATTGTTCCATCTGGAAGAGTAAATTCGATTAAAGCATCGGCTCCTGCAAGCGAAGCATTATCAATACTGACATCAATTCCTTCGCATTGTTCTTTTACTTTTGGATGCCCTGAATGTTCCAATAATGTATGAATGGTAAAACGTTCTGGTTGCTGAAGTGCACGCTGGGTAATTTTTCTTCCCATTCTGCCATGACAACCGCTCACTGCTAATTTAATCATCATATTCTCCGAAGGATGCGTGTTGACCATATGTGCTTAAAGCTTCTTTAATTTCTAAATCTCTTTGAAATAAGCTTCAAACAATTCTAGTTTTTTATTTTTGCACTTATATCTTCATAGGCAACAAGTGCAGCGGAAGTGTTCAACAGTACAGGCATCAGTTTCCTATCTATACCTTTTCGTATATAGAGGGCTTTATCCATTGAAGTGGTACCAATAACTGCAATGAGAATATCTCTATCATAAATTTGATACCCTATTGTACTGTTTGATGTTTTCCATCCACCACCTACATTGCTGCTCTCAGGCTTCATTTTTACAGTATAGGTACTGCCATTAAACCTGATATATCCTGTTTTACTGCTATATGGTCCGTCTATATATAGAAGAATCTTCTTATTACCTGAAACAAATTCACCCAGAAGATTATTCTTTTGTAATGTTTCTGATTTCATCTTTATCTTGAATAATTTATTCGTTTCTTTTTCAACTTCAGCACTGGCAGCACATTTTCCTCTCCAGTAAAAACCGTCTGGTCCCGTTAGTTTAAAACTATAGGTCTGTTTTGCTGTTACCGTTTTCAACGATTGGGAGAAAATAGAAAAACCTGAAGAATCGGTTTCTGTGCCTGATCTATCGGGAAAAGCAGTGTAAGCACCGATAGTTATTTTTTCATCAAGTATGCCAAAAGTTAGTTTTTCTTTAATATCAATAGCATCAAAAGAATTTCGATCGCTTCCTTCGGGAAATATAATTTTCAAAGATGAACAGGAAGAAAATATTGCAAGGGAAAAAACCAATAAACATATAATGTGCTTTTTTAGCATCAAACTCTCCATGGACAAAATAAACTATTGGAAATACTGGTATGATATTGATCAAAAGCACCGTCAACACAAGGCTTTTTTTTAATTTCTCGGTTTGACAAAAAACCAGCATGGAAAACTTATAGAAATACCGTTAAAGGTATCGAAGCAAAACCAGTAGCGTGCTATATCATGATTTTTCACCTCACCTTTACAAAATTATCCTTTTCGTCAAGATAGTATCAACACCCGTCACCGTGCTCTCCAAAGACAGAGACTTGTCAAAATCATAAAAAACATTTTTTTGTTAACTAGAATATTATTCTAGAATATATTTCTAATATGAACGACAAAAGATCAAAAAAAACTAATGCTCGCAGGCTACAGATGATGAATGCCGCCCTCCAGTGTTTCAATGAACAAGGTATTACTGAAACTTCCATTGCCCATATTTGCAATACCTCAGGTACCAGCGTGGGAAGCCTTTATCATCATTTTCAAAGCAAAGAGGGTTTGGCCGCAGCTCTCTATCTCGATGGTATACGAAACTATCAGCAGGGTCTTATGATGAAGTTGAAGGTAAGCTTAAATCTGGCTCAGGGAATTTCTGCCATGATAAAGCATCACATATTCTGGGTCATGAAAAACAGGGAGTGGGCAGTCTACTTATCCAGGAACAGGCATGCATCGTTCATGGTCGACAAGGATGATGAAATGCTCGCCATGAACAAGGAGTTTTATAATACCATAGCCCAGTGGATGCGACCTGAAGTCAATATCGGTGCCACCTCAGAAATGTCACCGGATATTTTCATTTCTGTCATTCTTGGCCCCTGCCAGGAATATACCAGGCTCTATCTTGACAATAAGGCGGTCACTAAACCAAAAGAAGCTGTCAGATTATTGACCGAAGCGGCACTTCGATCATGTAAACTCACAGAATAAACCGGGAGGTATATCATGGAAAATATAATTTATAATCTTCATAAGACCCCCAGAAGTTTTTTAACCTATTTCAGAATCTTTGGCGGTGTACTATACAGTCAGGAGAGAAGAAAAAAAAGAGAAGCAAATGTTTCTGCTCGCAGGGAAGGAGCGGTTCTGTCTTCTCGTTTTTACAGTGCTTTTTGTAAAATTTGTGACATCGAAGAAACGGATAACCTCAATCCCATTTATCCCGCAACTATTGTGTATCCTTATATGATGCACATCCTTTCATCTCGCCATTTTCCCTTTTCAGTTGTATCAATACTGAATATTCGAACTACAATAGCTATTGGTACACTTCCTGCTGTCGGAGATTTGTTCGATACAGTTTCTGAAGTATCAGAACTGAGACAAAGGAAAAAGGGTGTGGAAGTAGATATTACCTCGTCAATTTACTCAGACAATAAGCCCATGCTGCATGTTGTGACTACCTATCTTGCTCGAGAGGCATTTATACCAGGGACAGTTAGCAATGGCGAATTTAAATCATTGAAGTCAGAGGATAATGCCAAAGATATAGCTCAATGGTACCTGCCTGCAAAAAATCGCTGGCTTTTCGGTAAAATTTGCGGTGACACTAATGGCATCCATAAGGCCGCCTGGTATGCCAGACTCTTCGGGTTCAAACGGGATTTTGCACAGCCTTTGAGAGTACTGGCAAAATGCATGGATTCTCTTTCCCTCAGAGAGGATAGCTTCCCCATGAAAATAACCTATGACCTTAAAGGACCGGTATACTACAATAACACCCTATATTTAAAGGGAAATAATACTGGAGACCTAAGAAACTTTCAGCTGTATTGCGGCGATAATCCCAGGCCCTGCATCTGTGGTGTGGTAGAAGGGCCTCACTTGTCCTGAAACTTTTCCACAATAATCCAATGGTGACGTTCCCGGATCTCTTAGCATCTCGGATACATATTCAGTCTTGCAGCAATCTGACCTAAGGAGCTTTTTCCCGGCATGCCGGCGCCGGGTATTTTTTTTCCAATTTTTTTGTTTCATCATTGAAAAAATAGTCTATACTCTATAAATAGACCGATAAAGCATGTTACCAGAACCGGAGCCGGCATAGATAAAATGTTTACGATTCTTCACATCGACAACAGTTCTTTTTTTCGCCATGTATTCAAAAAGACCTTTGAGAAAAAAGGCTACACCTGCCTGTCAGCACAGGATGTAAACACCGCCTTTGCCCTTCTCCAGGGCAATAAGGTAGACCTGATCGTAACAGGCATTGAGGTTCAGGGGGGGGGCGGCGAATATTTCACCGAAAGTGTAAATGCCAGTGAATACCGCAATGTACCGATCATTGTCTGCACCAGTACCGATTCAATGGAAGAAAGACAGATCATGTTCTCCAAGGGAATCATAGACTACGTGCCGAAAACAAAGGATTTCGCTGAACACCTCCTCAACGACATTCAGAGGCTGACAAAGAAAGACCCTGCCCGGGAAGAGATAAAAAGCATGAGCATTGCAGTCCTCGATGACAGCAAAATGGAACTCGGCATTATTAAAAACATTCTCCAGCTCAACAAAATTACCAATATTGATTATTTTTCCGACCCTGTGCAGCTCCTTGCTTCAAAAAAGCAGTACCATGTCTATTTTATAGACGTCGTACTTCCAAATATATCAGGTGAACAGGTAATTCTGAATCTGCGGAACCGGTACCGCGACAGTGTCATCATCGCGATTTCAGGGATCGACAACTACAAGGTCATCTCTAACATTCTCAACATGGGGGCCGACGACTACATGATCAAGCCCTTCAATGCCAGTATCTTTATGGCCCGGCTCACCTCGAATGTCCGCACCTATCTCCTGGTGAAGAGACTTGAGAAAAAAAATAATGAACTCGAAATGACCTCCCGAATAGACGAACTGACAAAAACATATAATCACCGGCACATCCATGAATGCCTTGTGACTGAAATCCGCCAGTCTCAGGAAGAGAAAAAAGATCTCTCGATAATACTCTTTGGTATTGATAACTTCTCCGCCATCAATGAAAAATTCGGCCACCATGTCGGCGACAAGATCATCAAGACTACTTCAAAGACCATCAGTGAAAGCCTCAGCCAGATCGATTCTGTAGGCCGTTACGGGGGTGTGGAATTTCTCCTTGTACTTCCCGAGACCAATCTTGAAGAAGCCCAAAAACTTGCAGAAAGAATCCGGCAGCGCATCAACAAGATCACCTTTAAGGAGCAGCGTCTTTCTGTCAGCGGCGGCGCCGTTGAACTTGCAGAAAAAGAAAGCGCTATGGATATGATACGCAAGGCCGACTCCCTTCTTTTTAATGCCCGCAGAAAAGGAAAGAACCGTTTAGAAGTTAACTTCGACTGGGAAAACTATTGACAAAAAATCATGAAAGCTCGAAAACGCTTTGAGCTTTCATGACAGCAAGACCCCCGCAGCAATGGAGAAAAACGTGCAGGAATACCTGAAGCAGTTTACCGAAAAAACCCTTATCGCGACCCGTGCCGGAGACCTTGAACGGGACAAAATCAAGGCTGAGCTTGAATCACTTCTCGCGGAAAAGCCCGCTGACGCATCACCCGACATGATCAATTACCTGCAGTTTCTCATTACCGTGGCAAAGGGAGAAGAGGCAGAGGAGTTATGGGGGAAGCTACACAGTGACCTTCAAAATATTTTCGGCGATGTCATGAAGCAGATGAAGGGTTCCGATATCTCCGAGGTACTGAAAGAGCTGACCAAAAAGGCTGTCCTTGCCCGCCAGTCAGGTGAAAACACCGAGGCCGTTGCTGCAGAACTTGAGATGATTCTTCAAAACGCCCCGAAAGACGGCAGCGACAGTGTGGGCCGCTACATTACCTACCTCCTGGCACTGGTTCAGGGCAGCGAGACAGAAGAACTGGCATCAGGTATTGAACAGGGACTCGCTGATATTTTCCATGCCGTCATGCAGGAAGTTTCCGGCATGGACATGATGAAGTTTTTTGACCGCCTGACCGAATCAGCATTTAAAGAGGCCAAAACAGGAAAGCCTGACCAGGAGATCTCTGCGGCAAAAGTCATTGAAGAAATGCTCCAGGGGAGTACCCCTCCGCCCCAGGCGATTGTAAATTACCTGCAGCTCCTCACAGCGGTACTGGAAAAAAAAGATACCATCGACGACCTGCTTTCAGATATTGCCCCGGAGTTTCAGGCGATATTCAACCAGCATCGAGAAAATAATTAAAAAAAAGCATTACCGAAAAGAGAGGCTTACTGCGGGATTGAGGCACATAAAAAAAACCTACTCATCAAATAAAAAGAATTCTCCATAGATAACATCACTGCTTTTTTCAGCTTCCTTTTTCAGGGCTTTGAAATCTATACCGGTTTCACTCTTTTCAACAGGAAAATTATCACTGAGGATAATCTCTTCTATAAGAATATCTTCAAAAAGATCTTCTTCAAGGGCCTTTTTTACCTTTTCACCCGCATCAAGGGCATTGGGCGCCCCGACAAGGGCGTTCATAAATGCGCCAGCACTGCCGGTTTCTTTAAAGAAATCAGATTCTTTACTTGCTCCAACTTCAGCAGTTACAACATAGATGGTTTTATTTTTCATAAGCATGCATTCTCTGTATGGTTAACTGAAGAGAATATTCGGGGTCCAGTAAATTCTCTTAATTATTTTATCGCTGAAAATCAATCAGAAATACTGAAATCAAAGCGCATCATCCGGCCTCTTCTTTCAACATCAATGGCGACTTTTGATTCTTTTGAAAAATTCTGCCAGAAGCCGTAAAGTTTCTGAGAGCTGTCCATTTTCTTGTCATTGACCCGCATAATAATATCACCGCTTCGGGCGCCAATTTTATAAAAAAAGTTATAGGGCCGTACTTTCTTCAGACGAAAACCTACAATTTTGCCGTTTTTCCGGTAGGGACTGATAACAATACCCTTAAGCATGTTTTCCATATTGTTCTTCAGCTGCTGTTTGATCTCTGCACGGCTGATATTCTTCTTAAGTGTTCCCCCGGCTGTCGATTTGCCCTTTGCCTTTCCCGACTTTTCTTTCTTTTTGCCGTCATAAATCTTCAGAACCTCCCGCCCCGAGGCTCCCTTAAGAACAACGGAATCCATACGAATACTGACCAGTTTATAGCCGTATACATCTTCCCAGAGCCTGAAGATTTCTTTTACCTGTTCAACAGGAGGCGCACTGCTTCCCTTACGCCCCCGCCGGGAAACCCGTCGCCGGGCTCCCTTTCGTATAAAGGCCCGGGCAATTGATGAAGGCCCGGTGATGGTGCCAATCAAGTTCAATTCGTTCAGGTCAGTATTAATAACTTCCGGTGAAGAGGAGACATTCGGACCGCCTGCCGCAGGATTGGGGAAAAACTGTGCATCTTCAAATATAGTCTTTTCATAGGCCTCAAAGGGCTTACGGGACTTTTTGACAATGCTTTTAGCCCTGCCTGAAGACCTGGAGCTCATCTTATTACCCTTCTCAGGCTTCAGGACAGTTGCCCCCACCGTGCCGGTGATGGTAACCGCCGTTGTATATGAGAAGATGAGAACCGCAGCTATATTCAATAGATGATATTTGAAATTCATAGTAGTCAAAACAGTCCCTTATCGGTAATTAATAGTCAACCTGCCGAACCATTTGTTACAGCACTGATACATATAAATAACTAAATAGAGGCTGCCCTGTCAACCCAATAAATATTATGGGCACCTCTAAAAACTGCCCTTTTCATATATTCAAAAATGGAAAAAGCGGTTTTTACCGATGCTTGAGGGGAGCTTGAAATTCAGCTTTTAGAATTCCCCTTATATTACCCCCCGTTTTTTCGCCATGGTAACCATCTGTTCCATGGCATTCTGAGGGGGTGTCCGGTAGGCATCACCGGTTTTCTGGATCAGTTCCATCGCTTCAGTAGGGCATGTGGGCACACAGAGGCCGCAACCGATGCATCGGTCATCATCAATAACCGCAGTGCCTTCATCCCCCATGGAAATGGCATCCATCTGGCACCGTTCAAGGCAGACCTCACACCCGGTACACTCCTCTTCGGCAACTCTGGCGAAATAGTTCGAAAAGACCAGCTCTGCAGGTTTCGGCTGTTTTTTCAGCGACAGGAGCACTCCGCAGCAGTCACCACAGCAGCTGCACATCCCCGTGGGGTTCTGAGAGGTTGCCGGTTGAGTAACCATGCCTGCCTCCTGGGCCTTTTTTAAAATATCAAGGGCTTCATCAACAGAAACCTGCCGCCCCATATCATTATCAATATAGTAACGGGCCATGGAACCGAACATGAAACAGGTCTCCATCGGTTTACCGCACCCTTCCTCGATAGTTTCCTTTCCCTTACGGCATATGCAGTCAGCAACAACAATGATATCTGAGGCTTCAAGCATTTTCCTGGCATCCTCAAAGGGAGCAACGCGGTATTCAGGGGCAACCGATTCTCCAATGGGTATCGGCCTGATAAAAAGTTCAGTGCTTTCAGAAATGGCTCCATGCATTGCCTCATCAAAATACTTTTCGAAAAGCTCAGCCATATTCCGATCAAAATTTTTAACACGGTATTCGAGAAGACCATGCATAAAGGGAATCGCCCCGTACTTTGATACATTATTTTTTCGGGTACGGAAGAGAAGCCCTCGTGCCGCCATATCCTCAAGGTGGATAGTCAGATCATCTTCTGGCTGCCCGGTGCGCTCAGCAATTGCCCCTGGAGTCTCGAGACGGGGAGTAAGCTGCGTAAAGAGCTCCGCGTCTTTAAGAGTAAAGAGTGTCTCAAGGATTTCTATTTCTATTCCCGATTCGGTTGCCGGGAACCCGACAGAATAGGTATCAAGCTGCTTTTGAATTTTTCGGTAGAGTTCTTTACTCATGGTTTTCTCCGTATTTTAAAAATATGTTTTATGATTTCAGATATCTCATTTTCTACTGCGGGGCGGCCATAAACTGCTGCCGGCAGAGAACCAGTGCCATTCTTTCAAGACCCGCTTCGCGGTCTTTATTGTATTCAGAGTATTCAGGCGACGAGATCATAGAGATGAATGCTTCCCGTGACGGGTACTCAATAAGAAGCACCTTGTCCCAGGTTTCATCACCCGTGCCAATAAAAGTCATTTCAGCCTCACCGGCCCAGAGAGGACGGGCATTAAATTTTTGTAAATATCCCAGCATGACGCCGGCATATTTATTATAGGCTTCCTCATCACTGAATTTTAAAAGGTTCAGCATGACAAAAGCTTCACCCCCCGGGATTTTCATAATTTCAGCAAGCTGTTCTTCTGTCGGATTGATCATAACTTCCTCTCCTAAAATTTTTTAGATCATGCAGGAAGTTAACTGCAGCTCCAGGGCAGCTTCAATCTCTTCCAGCACCAGTTCGTCTGAATCAGCGGTGAGTCCTTTAAAATCATCAAGCATTTGTTTCGCGTCACGTCCCCCGAGACGGCCCACGCTCCAGGCAATCATGCCCCTGATCCGGGGGTCATCGTTTTCACTAAAGGCTTGTTGCAGTACAGGAAGATACTCAGCATTTTTGCTGTTTCCCATGACGCGGGCGACATTCATCTTCCATTTCCATATTTTATCAGGGCCCATGTAAAACATGTGAGGCCACACATTTGCAAGAAAATAGTCCTTATCCATCAGGAGAAGTTTTTCCAGGTCGAGGTCGTCTTCCTTCGCCACTACCCTTTTATTCATCGGCAGCTTTTCAGCCAGCCACGCGGCATTTCGCGGACAAATATCCTGACAGCGGTCACACCCGTAGACATAGAGGCCCATGGGCTCACGGAGTTCCCTGGGCGTAATCTCGTTACCGTAGTAGGTCATATACGAAATACAGAGTCGGGGATCAATGGTACGGTTTCCCTTCAGGGCCCTGGTCGGGCAGGCGGCAATACAGGCATTGCGGCACCACTCAGGGCACCCGATACCGCCGGACGGTTCATCGGGGACAAAGGGATGATCAGTAACCACAGTTATGGGAAGCACCCAGCTTGACTTTCGGGCAGCCTTCTTTGAATAGAAGAGACAATTTTTCCCGAAGTCACCCAGGCCGGCACGGGCAGCAGCGACACGGTGAGGCAGATTAAAGGGAACCTTTGAGTCGATGCCACTATCACGAAGAAAACTTCTAAACTTTTTTACTCGCAGGGCCAGACCATCTTTCGTCACCCGGTCATCATCGAGGTAGCATCGGCCAAAATGCTTTTCAAGAACATGGGGATAGGCTTCCCTGAAATAGACTTCCATAAGCACGATGATACTTTTTGCCCCGGGAAGTATCGACGCGGGATCTGTGCCCGTTTCAAGGTGAACACCTGAGGCGGCAGCCCAGGCATACTCTTCACTCATTGTTTCAAGCCGGGCCTTCTGGTCAGCAAAGGGTTCAGCAGAGGCAAAACCAATATCCTCGAAACCACACTCCCAGGCCATTTGTATTACTTCTTCACGATTAATCACCAGCTACCTCCACAAGGGCCTTCAGTGAATTGATGCAGTCCCTGAAATCAGCGGCCCGTTTACTGAGACGGGAAAGCATCACTGCGCCTTCGAGGGCCGCGACCATGTGCCTGGACAGGGGTGCCGGTTCGAGGACGGCACGAATACTCCCCTCGCGCTGTGCCGCTTCAATGAGTGGAATGAACATTTTCGCCCATCCATCAAAGATACTTCTGACCAGTTGAGCAAACCGGGGATTGGCATCACCAAGTTCAAGGGCAATATTGCCGAAGATACAGCCCCCTTCAAACTTTCGGGCCCGGTGATACCTGAAGATCGAATCAAAGATACTGTAGAGCTTTTCAAGAGCAGTATCGCCCTTAACCCGTGAGAGAAGAAAGCTGTTATAGTCATCACGGGCCTTTTCGATCATAGCATAGACAAGGTCTTCTTTGTTGGAAAAATGAAAGTAAAGGTTGCCCTTCTTTACGCCGGTAACCTCAATAATATCATTGATACTGGTTGCCCCGTAGCCCCGGGTATTGATGAGCCCCATGGCTGATTCAAGTACATGTTCACGGGTATTTTCGCCTTTTCTTTTTTCCATCTCCCCCACCATTAACAAACTGACCGTTCGGTACATTTTAATGACAGGGCTCTTTTTTTGTCAAATACTAAATATACACAATACCCTTGAAATCACATAACTTCAGGCTTCAGCAGCAGAAAGCGACAATGCAGTCTTATTCAGATGCCGTTATTCTGAATTCAACCCGTCGATTTTTAATTTTTTCATCATATCTACGCGCATTAATAATGGCAAGTTTTTTGTTACCATAAAATTCTATCTTAACATTTGGCTTTACTGAACACTTGCTTAGAAGAATATTTTTAATTCTGATTGCCCTGTTTTTACTTAATACTCCCTGTGATATTCCCAGCCCCACCTTGTGTTCATGACCCATAATAATGAGCACATCCCCTGATGATTCATTTAAATGAGATATTATCAAATCGAGTTTAGGCAATTCCCCCATTAGCAATTTATCACTATTGGGATGAAAATAAATCTTAGTATTATTTATTTTTCTAACAATATCGCTAACGGCCGGTTTAGCAGCTGTTACTCGATTTTCATCTATCCTGCTGGTGGCAATTTCTGTCTTATTAAATACATCTGCATTAACTAAAAAGAAGGCAGCTATCGCAATGAGTATTAAAAGCAAAACCAGAATTATTAATAATTTTCTATTCTTTTTTTGAGACCCTGGAGGTTTGATATCTTTTTCGATAACGGCCCCGGGTTTTCTATCAACATATTTTTCAGAAATCGTCAAATCAGGAGGGATAACTGCACTTGTGTCTTTCTGTTTCAAGCCACTTTGAATCTCTGTCTTTTTTGCTTCTTTTATTTTTTTAGTAATTTCACTTATTCTTCGATCACTCTTAATCTCAGATACCTTTGCACCATTACTTCTAATATGTTCTTTTCTTTTAGCAAAAAAGAATATATTCAATACCCTTTTACTTTGTTTTTTAACACTGGTGAATCTATCAAAAATCTTAATTTTTTTATTATGACCAACTTTTACCGGTATGTATCCGCTTCGTGTTTTATTTGTCATTTTCAACCCCTGGTATTGCTTTATTTTATACAGGAATTTTTAGAACCATAAATCAGTTCATGAGCAAGAATACAGCCTGCCGGAACATTTATAAGATTCCGGTATTATATAAATAACCAGATAACATAACAGAAGCAAGTCTTTTTTCGATATATAGAAATCCACTCTGATTCAGATGATGAAAGCGATCTTTCCCCCTCCCTGTGACTAATAGCCGGAACCGAGAAGATCGATTGTCCCTTCAGGCAGGCCGGCTGTTCCGGGGTAAATCATCACTTCCTTATCCCACCAGGGAGACTTGTCCGTATATTTCGGATCAAGAGAGTTGACAAAGCGGTTGCTCACAGTGACACCACCCAACTTCAGGTAAAAACCGGGGACTCCTGTTTGAAAAAGAGAAAGCGGAAGCCCGTATGTGCTGAGACAGGAAAATGCATCCATGACAATTAACTTCCCTGTTCCTGTCTTACGGTAATCAGGGTGAACAGCTACACCGGCAAGGGCGAGAATTTCCATTCTGCCATTTGATGTATCAATCGTGCGGGGAAACATGATGGCATGGGCGGCAACAATACCTGCTTCAAGGTAAAGAATAAGATCGTGATCACCATTTTTTTCAAGGTATCGATTTACTTTAAAATCAATGGATTCAGTCCCCTCCCCTTTCGGAGGCCATATACTATTGAGCATTGAAACAACTTCGACTGCCCGTTTGCGGCCGAGCTCTTTGCACTTTAAATAATATTTTTCCATACATATCTCAATTGAGTTCTTTTGCAATCAGCATTTAAGAAACAGTAAATACCGATCATTTCAGTGAAATTGTTAAAAAAATTTAAACTCATTCATCTTTACGATATGCTATCTCCTTGAATCAATTTATATGATGAAAGCAATACAAGTAATCCCATGGTCCAGAGAGTAACGGCTCCGATAGCGCTATGTATTGGATTCAATGTAAGAAAAGCAGCAAAGCCGCCAAACAGTATCAATGGTGCTGCATCTACTAAACGATGTACAGGTCGTTCAGCGGGAAGATTTAATCTCGGTGCCAGCAATCCGAAGAAAATAAAAAACTGAAAAAAGGCCATCACGGTCCATCCCCGGAACTCACTCATTGGTACACCGAAAAATGTATTAGGGTCGCCCACATGCGCAGTATAATAGTAAAAACCCATTTTTAGACAGGCCGGTTCCACGGCAAAACTCCATGAGGCATTGGCCATGGCATAAAGCAAACAACGCCACATAACACTCCATATTTTTTCATCTCGATCTCTGAAAACAACGCTATTTTTTAATATCAGGTTTATAAGCACGTATGTAGGCCAGCACAGGGCAGCAAAAGCCAGGGGTACGACGAGGGGAATATCTCCGAGTTTTGGTCCCAGTAACGCATCCTTATAAATAACATGCCCAAAAACTATACCGTCGAATGAAACATTAATCTGCTCGCAACACCATTCAATAGCAATGACCACACTAAAAAACAGACCAGCGCCCTTTAATCCGATATGATAAATTGCGTGCAACACAGCGATACTGATCATAGCGCCGACATGCACAATGATTGCAGGCATTGGGAGAAAACTACCTGCCGGAAGCACAATACTGACAACCATCACTACTACATGTATACAAGTACAGACTCCCAACAACTTCAGAAAGAACCTAAAATTTGGATTTACTGAATTTTCACCCATGAACTCCTCCGGTAAACATTTTTAATTATTCCCAAAATGCTGCCACCAAAATTGTCCTCGAGAATTACAATTACAAAACTAACCTTAAAAACATCAAACACGCAAGGTTTTTTTCATCCCTTCACTGACATTTCAGTGACCCGGGTTTCAAAATCCCGGTCACTGAAAGGACGAACTATTCAAAACCTGCTTGATTTTACCGCACACCCCTTGTTATAATTATCCAGCAAAAGGAGGCTGCCATGAAATGTCTCGTCACCGGCGCTACCGGCTTTCTCGGAACAAACCTGGTACACCATCTGGTTCAAAAAGGTCACAAGGTCCGTGCCTTCGGACTCCCGGGATCCGAAACAAAATACATAAAAAAGCTTCCTGTTGAAATTATGTACGGTGACATCACCATTCCCTCAGATGTAGATGACGCGGTAAAGGGAACCGATATCATTTATAATGTTGCCGGCGACACCTCCTGGTGGAAGAAAAACTTTAAACGCCAGCGACTCATCAATGTCAATGGTCCCGTCCATGTTGCCGAGGCCGCATTGAAAAACGGCGTCAGGCGCATCATTCACACAAGCACAATCGACGCCCTCGGCTTCAATCCCGAAGGCACTGCAGATGAAACATGGGAAAACTACAACTACGGAGGAACCGGCTACAACTATGCCGACACAAAACGCGAAGGTGAAAACCGCATCCGTGCCTATAATGATCGGGGCCTTGAGGTGATCGTCATCTATCCCGGCAGCATGATGGGCCCCTTTGACTTCACCCTACAGTACGGGCGCCTCTTTTTTGATCTTCGCGATGGAAAGGTTCCCGGCTGCCCCGCCGGGGGTGTCAGCTTCGGTCATGTTTCAGAAGTGGCAAAGGCCCACATCACTGCAGCGGAGAAAGGACGTCCGGGAGACGGCTTTATATGTGCAGGAGCAAATGTTACCTACCGGGAGCTCTTTGAAATTATCGCGGGGAAGTTTACAAAAAAAGCGCCGGGGATCACCTTCCCGCCCTGGATGCTCACCGGCTATGGATACCTGATGCAGACTCTTTCAGCCATCACAAAAAGGCCCCCGGAAATAGATCCCGGCATGGCGCGCTACATGTCGATTAAGGCCTACTTTACTTCAGCCAGGGCGGAAAAAACCCTCGGCTACCAGGTTCTTCCTTTGCAGAAAATGGTGGATGATGCCTTTGACTGGTATAAAAAAGAAAACTTATTATACTGACAGAAAGTATCTTGAAATATCCAGCGAAAACAGCTACTATTATCAAAGAGGAATATCCTATTATGTATAATATTGATACAATCAGCTTATCCATTTCAGATGATTTTTTAGAAAAATGGCAGGTTATTGTTGACCTGCTTGCCGAGGTTGCCGATGTTCCCGCTGCTTTGATCATGAAGGTCTCGGGTGATTCCATAAAGGTCTTCCGCACAAGCAACACCAAAGGAAATCCCTACGACATGAATGAAGAGGCTCCCTTCCACCATGAGTGCGGCCTCTACTGTGAAACCGTAATCAGAACCGAAGAAAAATTATTAATCCCCAATGCGTTAAAGGATAAAGACTGGGACACAAATCCTGATATCGAACTGGGGATGATTGCATACCTGGGATACCCGATCTCATATCCCGATAGTTCAATTTTCGGAACACTCTGTATTCTTGACACGAAGGAAAACCATTTCAATAAGAAAATCGAAGAGCTTCTCAGCCGCTTTCGCAGCATCCTTGAAGACCAACTTGCACTCATACTTAAAAACATTGAATTGAAAGAAGCCATCGGAGAGATCAAAACCCTTTCAGGCCTTCTTCCCATATGCTCAAGCTGCAAAAAAATCCGTGACAGCAAAGGGTACTGGAATCAAATTGAATCATATATCGCAAAACACACAGAAGCGGCCTTTAGTCACGGGATCTGCGAAGAGTGTGCCGTTAAATTATATGGAGACAAGAAGTGGTTTAAAAAACACTGATTTCAAAATGGGTCCTTAGATAGCCCGGGGTTTAAACCCAGGGCTATCTAAGAATCTATCCCTTCATATCAAAAAGGATACCCTCACCTTCCCGTATATGCTCAACGGTACGCAGCACCTCTTCATGGGTAATTTCCCGTGCCATGATCGCCTTGATTTTCCCATCGGCATCGGCGACCACCACATCGATATACACATCTTCAGCTTCGCTTCGGAGGCGAAAGCGGTAGCGGGAATCATTGCTTTCACATTCCCGGTTTGCCCAGTCTACCAGTGCCGCCAGTTCAGAAAGATGATCCTTTGCCTCACTGCGGGCCCTTTCTTCCTTTTCATTATTCTTTTCTTTATGGTTATTATGGCCAGGAAGTTTTTCCGGCACATGAGTAACATCATCATTTTTTTTCATCGATGTGCCGGATGTTCCGTTGATGCGTAATTTTCTGGTTTTAGATATCTCAGACATAACAATTTCACCCCTGCTCAATACATTATCGGCACTGATAGGCGGGAAAAAGGAAGAAAAAGACTTTTTGTTCCCCCTAAAGAGCCTTAAAACGAAGCAGGTTCGACTGAAAATCCCCAAGCATGGGAGGAAGACGAAAGCCGGCATACATCAGTTCGTCTCCCCCATAGGTTTCCTTATAGCCGAGAAGCTGGTAGAGATTATCAAAATTCTCAAGGCGATAGGTATAATCCGGATCAAGGCCCCGGCATTTTAAAAGCACCGGTCCCTCGTGAGGACGAGCAAGTACGCGGCTATAGAAAAGCGCCCCCTCTTTTTCATCAGGAGAAGTAAACATCCAGGAAGTCATATTCTCTTCAAAGGGAGAGAGTATTCGATGAAAGTCGCCGAACTGCACCAGCCTTCGAATCTGCTTGTAGATGGCCCCGTGAATCGCCACCATCGCCCGGTCTCCCTCAGAAAGTTCAGAAAGATCAAGCTCAAATCCAAGATTTCCCCCCATGGCCGTATGCAGGCGGGTCAACAGGGGCGTGCTCCGCTGCACCTGGTGGTTCGGCACATCTGACACATGGGCCCCCGCGGAAATGGCCGGATAGACAAAGCTGGTTCCCCACTGAATCTTCAGGCGTTCGACTCCATCGGTGTCATCACTGCTCCAGGTCTGGGGCATGTAGTAAAGCATCCCGGGGTCAAAGCGCCCCCCTCCCCCGGAACAGCTTTCAAAAAGTATATCAGGAAAGCGTTCATTGAGCTCATTCATGACACGGTAGAGCCCAAGGATATAGCGGTGCATCACCTCGCCCTGCTGCTCAGGCAGAAGAGCCTCAGAGTAAACCTCGGTCATATTTCTATTCATGTCCCACTTAACATAGGTTATGGGAGCGGAAGAAAAAACTGCCGCGAGCATGCTGATAAGTTCATCCTGCACCTCAATCCGGGTCATATCGAGCACCAGCTGGTTGCGGGATTCCGTGCGGCGGCGCTGCGGCACATGAAGGCACCAGTCGGGATGGGCACGGTAGAGCTCACTCTCAACAGAAACCATTTCAGGTTCAACCCAGATGCCGAAGTCAAGGCCCATGGCATTGACCTTTTCAGCCAGCCCCTTTAACCCGTTGGGAAGTTTATTCTTATCAACGAACCAGTCGCCCAGGGATGAATTGTCGCTGTCACGCTTTCCAAACCAGCCGTCATCGAGAACAAAAAGCTCAATGCCTAAATCCTTTGCCCCGTCGGCGATTTTCAAGATCTTTTCCTCGTTAAAATCAAAGTACGTCGCCTCCCAGTTATTGATCAGCAGGGGGCGCTCACGGTCACGCCAGGTTCCCCGGACAAGACGCTCACGGTAGAGACGGTGAAAGCTTCGGGACATTCCCCCGAAGCCTTCTGAGGAATAAACCAGCACGGCTTCAGGGGTCTGAAAGGCCTCTCCCGCCTCGAGGTTCCATGAAAAATTAAAGGGATTGATACCGAGTCCAACGCGGCTCATACCGAACTGATCAACTTCCACGCCGGCAAAAAAACTTCCGCTGTAGACCAGGGAAAAACCCATTACGTCCCCAGCCTCTTCTGTCGCTTCAGGTGACGCAAGGGCGATGAAGGGATTCTGCATGTGACTGCTCGATCCGCGACGGCTCTCTACAGCCTGCATCCCGGGAACAAGGCTTCGCCGATATTCATGACGCTCACGGGCCCATGACCCGGAAAGCTGCAGCATTTCAAAACGGTCGCCAATAATATCAAGAGAACAGGAGAAGGCCCGGTTCAGGGAAATGCCCTCACTTCCTTCATTAATAATTCTTACAGATCGGGTCACGACGCTGTACCGGGCAAAAGCGGTAAAGCTCAGGACAACCGTGACCTTTGTCAGCGAATCGGTCATGGTCACATCCAGGGTCTCAGCCTCGTCATCCGATTCGGTATAGGTCGCGGGAAGCCCCGCAAGGGCCGGCTTGCCGCGATAAATTTCATGAGAAATGTATTTTAATTCTGTTATATGCGACCCGTCACTGTTTTCAACTTCAATTGCCGGCATTCTAAAATCACCAGTACCGTAGAATGGATATTCCATGGGAAGGGTGTCATAGGTCATATCGTAATTTTCAGGGTGCGAATTGGGGGAAAAAGCCATGGCGGCGGGCCGGTAAAGGCAGGTAAGATTCGCGTCACCAAGCCTGCGGCCCCAGTAAAGGTGAAGCAGATCATTGCCCGGGGTCAGCTGCATTACATAGCTTGAGTCACCGGCACTGAGATGGAATATTCCTGTTTCAGAATTAAAAACAACAGCCATGGTTTACTCCTTGAACTACTGTATTTCCCTGCATTTGTTTAATCTATGACCCCCCATTGACAGACATGTCAATCATTTTTGCAAAAAATGACACACGTGAGACATGCCCCACGTGATTTTCGATATTTTTTCAATAACCCGGGGTTTAAACCCCGGGTTATTGAAAAAATACTGCAAAAACCTGCCTGGAAAACAGGAAATGAGCAACACAAATCCATTAATACTCTTGACAATTATACACTGAAATTGATTAATTCAAATACCCTCTGTTAAATGGCTTATCAATCAGCAGGGAAATTTCACATTACATAAAAAAAGTTTTCAAATATCAACAGGGTAATCCGTATATAGACATAAGAAGGAAAAAACTATGACAATACGGAAAGAGGCGATGAAAAACAGTTGCAAACCAATAATCTTTGCCGATTCATTTCAGACTGAAAAGAACAAACGAAGGGATATTATTTACTCAATAATTAATAATATTCAGAATACCGGCTACCCTCTCACCTATGACGATACGACCCTTGAACTATTAATAGACGAGGTCATCACCAATGCCATGGAACATGGCAACGAATGGAACCCTTCACGAAGCATTAATGTCAGCCTTTATAAAAACGAAAAGAAGCTTTGTCTCTCGGTAGAAGACGAAGGCATCGGTTTTGACGTTCACTCCCGCTGCACCATTTCTCCCCACATGAAAATCCGGGGACGGGGTCTTCAAATTCTTGCATCCCTTGCAAAGGTATCCTGGAACCAGAAGGGCAACTGCATTACCATCTGTCTTTCTGAAGAGTAGCCGCTTCAACGCAGCACGGTTACAGACAAAAAACCCTTGCCTTCTTTCAAATCCCCCGATATTATTTCTAAAATCATACTTGTGTAAATTGGCTGTCCATCCAGACACAACCGGCAAATTTTCATTCAGGAGAAGTTATATGAAGAGGAAGACAATGGCAAAAATCATCACCCTTTCTGTTTTCTGTCTTTTTATAACAGCCGATTCAGCTCAGGCAAAAAAATGGAATTTTTCATACAACAAAGGCAGCTCAAAACAAATCAGAGTCATGAGTTCTTTTATAACCAGTTCAAAGAATGTAAAAACAGCCAGCCGCCGAAGCAGCCGGGTTCGTCAGGGAGACAGAATCTACTTCTACTACAAGATAGGTCCCCTGAAGGTTAAACAGGGAAGAGGAGCCCCCTACAAAACCAGGCTTATGATAAAAAGAGGCCGGCGCATGATAAAAGATTTCGGCTGGCACAGTTCAAATGCCGCTGCTCCGAACCAGAGAAATAAGGATATTACCTACAAGCATTTTCACAATGCCAAGTGGTATCTGATAATTTCAAATAGCCTCCGTCCCGGAAGCTATACCGCAATCATTAATCATGTCGACCAAAACAGCGGCAAAACTCTGACGATACGCTATCACTTTTCAGTAGCCCGTTAACTGCCCGGAGCTTCAGCAGCAGTCCGCTTCCGCCGGACAGACCCCGGATGCTCAACAGGTTAACTCTATCAACAAAGCTGGTTTTCCCACAGAGTAAATTTAATTCCCTTAAAAATATTGACAAAAAACCCCTGTCATACAAGGTACTCTTCAACTGGAATCCCTATTAACGTCACATGGAACCAGCAAATACTATGAATCTCGAACTGCTTAACACAACAATAGACAACATAAATATTTTTGTCGCTTTTTTTTCATTTCTCTTAGCCCTCGGACAGCTGCTGGTTAAAAACAAGCAATGGTTCAACTATATAATCAGTATTATCTTTTTTTGCTTTGGTATCATGAACCTTGATTTTGCCCTTCTGCTCAATGGCACACTCTCTAGCTACCCTCACCTGTTCGCAGTAAGCTGGCCCTTTCACTGCTTCATTATGCCTGCAGCATATCTCTATATAAAAATGATGGTCACCCACGATTTCAAACCTTCCAGAAAACATCTGCTGTTTTTTTTGCCGGGACTGATTAACTTCATCATTCTGGTTCCTACTGTTTATGTAAAAAGCGCTCATGAAAAAATTGCTTTTCTTGCAGATTTTAACCTGGGCAATTACAATAATTCTTTTCTCATGTATTCATATGTTGCCATTACCACTTTAAAATTATTCTTTGTAATTCTAACTTTATACGAAAGCAGATTTCTATGGAGCAGGGACAAAATAAAAAATGTGTCACTTTTCCGTATAATTTTCATTCTTTATCTCGAATTAATTCTCGCTTACATTATCAACCTGGTCAGTATATTCATGGAAAGTACATTAATTCTCCGAATTGACTCACTGCTTTTCAACCAGATCGTATTCATGCCTTTTCTTCTCAGCTATCGTTATCCCGATATTATGCATAACCTTTCTATTGAATTCAGTAGAGAAAAGTACAAGCAATCACAAACGAAGGGAATCAATATTGATTCAATTCTATTGAGATTAAACGAATTGTTTAAAATTGAAAAAATTTTTACAGATCCTGAATTGAACATTAACTCGGTAAGTGAAAAATTGGAAATATCAAGCCATCAGCTTTCAGAAATAATAAACAAAAAATTACACGTTAATTTCCGATCCTTGATAAATAACTACCGCATTGAAGAAGCGAGAGCATTGTTAATCAATCAACCTGATGATACTATTTTAAAAACAGCCTATGCAGTCGGTTTTAATTCAAAAACCGCCTTTAATAACGCCTTCCTTAATATAACTGCAATGACCCCAAGCGAATACCGTAAAAAAAATCTCAAATACAATTAAAAACACGTTCACATTTATAAAGGTGAACGACAGGCTTTATAAACCTATCGGAAACAATCTGTTAATTCAATTCCTATAGTTATAAAAATGTTCGATAATCATGGTGCCTCAGCGGTTTTATTGAAAATGGCCTATTTCACATTGACATGTGATAAAACGCTAAAACTAATCCACAGTAGTTCTTTGTTCTTTGAATGCCTGTGCAGAGCAGTTCGGATTCGCTCACTATTAACTGCATCAAAGTTTTAAAAAATTGACAAAGAACTCACGGCATGCAATGCTTTTTTGTGCCGGTTGATAGCAGATAACTTAACTCTCTATCTAGTCATCAAATCACGGCCCTGAAACACAACGAACATAGCAGCTGGAGGTCTTAACTGAATGATCCCTCCGCGTAAAACCGACACCGAAATCAATTATCCATGCAATTTCCGGATAGGCGACTAAAGTACTTGAAGACCAGTAATCCCACGATCCAGTACCTGGAAAATATATTGTATCGATTGCCGGAGAACTTTTTTTTCTATCAGCAATACTCCTTAATTCATTTATATTGGGCAAACGCCAGTTGCTTCTGTTTCCATAATTTGCAAGAGTCTCACAATCAGCAAGGGCCTGTTCCCATGTCCGCTTACCAGCATTAGTACAATTTACATCTGTATCAACAGTACCATCTGATCCTATGCTGCATTTGGTCCAGATAAGACCTGTGGCATTGTCTTTAATAGTACCATCATTATTATCAATATATCGAGCTGCAGCAAAGACTGTCAATGTTGCGGCTGCAGATAAAAATAATGCTATTAGTATTTTTTTCATTTTATTATCCAAATTAACTTAATTATGAGTTTTGAATTTTTAATTCATAGTAAAAGTCACAACTCGAATTTAAAATATCCTTCTACTCCGGACCTGCAACACAACGGGAAAAAGCCTCAACTGTCGCACTGGGGTCGGCCGTACTACCATCTCTGAAATCGATAATCCATATGTCCAGAAGACTTGTACTGCCAGCCCACTTACTTGAAGACCAGTATTGATTTGACACGGTTCCAGGAAAATACACTTCATTTATGGCCGGATCATGTTTCCCATAGTCAGGTAAGGTTTCAAGCTCTTCAATTGCAGGCAGTCGCCAGTCAGTCCTTCCTGCATAACCTGAATTCGAATTAACGGAATTCAGGGCAGTACATGTAGTCTTCGCATTTTCCCAACTATATGCAACCACTGTCCCTGTACAGGCTGCTCCCGTCAGCCCCTCTGAGCAAGTTTTCCATAAAAGCTTAGTAACATTGTCTTTTGTTGTATAATCATTTATATATGTACTGTGCTGCGTTGGTCCAGTATAAGAGCGTGTATCAGGAACATTTATGTAATCACTGTCTTCACCGAATGTAGTTGTATAGTCTTCAGTTTGTCCCGTATCCATAACAAGATATACCAGAAATAACCACTTTGCAAAAAGAGTAACATCAGAAGTTCCCATACTAAAGATATCACCTGCCACATAATCTATTCCACTTCCGTTAGCTGCAGTATTCCATCCAACAAAACCATCTCCATCATTTAAAAGATTTCCAGTATTTTCCATTACTGTAACTTCCATTGTTTCCATATATTCATTGTTATCCACAGGCACCGAACCGTCTGTATTGCCATTTCCATCATAAATAACTATATATTTGGGTAGCTCAGTCCATTGTGCATATAAGGTTATGTCTGTTATACCCATTTTCAAAATTGAACCGGCTGAATAACCTATACCACTGCCATCCTGTTCTGTATTCCAGCCAGTGAAAGAATATAAATCTTTAACAAGATTGCCGTCATTCCCTTTTATGGTTACGTCCTGGTCATACAAATAATCATTTGAATCAACAGGGACATTCCCTGAATCAGCACCGTTCCCATCATAGAATACTTTGTATTTTTCCGCCCACATTGCATACAGAATTATGTTGGTGTCGATAACAGAGAGCATATCCCCATCTGCATAAGAATCTCCGCTCAAGTCTTGTCTTGTATTCCAACCAATAAAAACATGATCACTTTTTTCAAGACTACCTTCATTTCCCATAACGGTTACAATATCACCTTCATCATAGCTATTTCCATCGACTGGTACAGTTCCATTGTCAGCACCATTGGCCCTGTAGAGTGCAGTGGCGTTACCAGTAGTGAAATAAATCGTATGATCGTAGCCGGTTTCAATATCCAGGAGATTTTTTATTATTGAGGAGAGAGTGAAAGAATATTTTTTCTTAATTTTGAGAGGCTCTACCGGCTGAAAAAGAGCTGTTGTTCCGTTGTAGCTTATTACCCCTGATACTGAGCTGCTACTCTGGTCTTTCAGAGTGAAGGTGGCTACATTAACGGTATCGGGATCCATTTCGGTGTTGAAGACAGCCCTCAATGATGCAGAGAGATTTACATCAGATTCATTTGGTGTGGGGCTTGTATACACCACAAAGGGATGCGAAGATGCATCCTCACCATTACACACATATTCGGTTTTCGTTATCTCATTGCTGTCGAGTACATTATTTTGGTTCTGATCAAAACCCATGTCAATTTGAACTCCGCCAGTTAAGCATATCGGACCAGGATCTATTTGACTGCGATTTACAAAAAGAGAAGAAAATACTGTAGAAGGATCATTCCCGGGGTCATCACAGGAAAATATGGATAGTGTACTGAGAATTATTAAGCTTATGGCAATTTTTTTCATCTCGTTACCTCACATTAGGTTGCTCTTTGAACAGTACTAATATGTTGATATGGTGTAGTTTTTTCAAATGACTGATCTATGACATAGAATATTCTATCTAACCTGCCTGTTTCAAATTTATGAAACAATTGCATTTGTTCTATTATAATGTCAACATCAAAATATTTCTGCGACAAAAACTTGATATTTAAGCAAACTCCACCGGCAACCAGCAACACATGAGGCATACGAGCTCTTGAACGAATCCGCTTTGCGGACGCTTAAACTCAATCCATCCGATACAGCCTTCATTTCAAGAACAAATCCTCCAAAAACCTATAGTAAATGTATCATTCAGTATAATAACAACTGGAGGAACATTGTGCAAACAATACATACCAAGATTCGTGAAAGCTGTGAACTAAGAAATGTGTCGGATAATACAGTTACACCCTGCTGTAGATATGCTCAACAGTTTATAGAACATTTTTCTGACACCAACCCATTGCAATAAATAGCTCAGAGCCCTCCGGGAAACCATACAGTTTCCCCAGGTATGTGCCTCGGCTCAGAGCCCCGTTCCCAGCCGCCGGGGGGGGTACCTTGACGCCACGAGTAAACTTCCTTACCCATAATTAATTTTTTATTGACCCCGAAACATATGTTTAGTACATTGTTTTTACATTTACAGGTGCATCTATTTTGACGGGGGTGCATGCATCATCGCCAGTGCCCCCGGCATAAAAATAGTTTTATAAAGAACACATGCTCTTGTTTTTAGATTTTGAAAGGAAGTTTACAGAAGGAAGACCGTGACAGAACTGCGTATCGGCACATCAGGCTACGATTACCTCGACTGGAAGGGCCCCTTCTATCCGGGAGACCTCCGCCGTGATGAGTTTCTCCCCTTTTACAGTGAGAACTTTGACACCGTGGAGTTGAACTTCAGCTACTACCGAATGCCCACGGCCCATCAGCTTGAGGGCATCATGAAACGGAGCGGCAAAAAGCTCGACTTCGCCATCAAGGCCCACAGCTCCATGACCCACACCATCGATCCCCACGGCTGGAAGACCGCGGCCCGGGAGTACGCTGACGCTGTCGAAGTTCTGGCCCGGGAGGGGCGTCTCGCCTCAGTGCTGCTTCAGTTTCCCTACAGCTTTCACTACATTCCTGAGCGGCGCCAGTACCTTGACCGGCTCATACAGGAAATCCATGAGTTTCCCCTGGTGGTGGAGTTTCGAAACACCGAATGGCTCAACAAGCGGGTCTTTGACGCCCTGCGGGAACGGCAGGCGGGATTCTGCTGCGTTGACATGCCCCGCCTCAAGGGGCTTCCCGCTTCCCTTGACATTGTCACGGCCCCCATTGCCTACATCCGGTTCCATGGCCGCAACGAGCAGACCTGGTGGGGCTCTGACGCCGCGGCGCGCTTCGACTACCTCTACCAGGACACCGAACTGAAACCGTGGATCGACCGGATCATATCGATGGCCGGGAGCGCCGAAAAGATCCGCGTATACTTTAACAATCACCGCCGCGGCCAGGCACCGGCAAACGCCCTGATGCTTAAAAAGCTCCTCACTGCTGAAGGCCTTATTCCCGGGTCAAAATAACATGGAGCGGCAGGTTCTTCATTTAAACGTGGCGCACTTCATGGCGGCCATCGAGGCCCTTGGCGATCCGGCACTGCGGGGCGAGCCCTTCATCATTGCCCCGCCCCATAACCGGCGTGCCGTCATCATTGATGTCTCCGAGGCCGCCTTTCGGGAAGGCCTGCGCCGCGGCATGCCCCTGGCGCCCCTGAGCCGGCGACTCAAAGGCATGCGTATCCTTGAACCTGACTACTCCCGCTACAGCCGCGCCGAGGGACATCTCTATAAAAAAGTACTTTCCCAGGCACCCCTTGTTGAGCGCCTCGAAGGGGGGCATCTCTTTCTCGACATCACGGGAACAGGTTGCCTCTTCGGTGACGCCGCTGACCACGCCGCTCGAATACGCCGAAGCATCGCCTCATCCCTGGGTCTGAACCCCATCGCAGGCCTCGCGTCGAACCGCCTGGTCTCAAAGGTGGCCACCAGGGTGGTAAAACCGGAAGGCTTCGTCACCGTTACCCCGGGCGACGAGGAAAATTTTCTCAAGCATCAGGATATTATTTTGCTTCCCGGTATCGGGGCAAAAATATCTGAGCGTCTCAACCTTCTCGGGATTCATGAACTCGGTGAGCTCGCGGGGCTTCCCGATGAGGCGGTGAGTGCAGCCCTCGGGGGCAAAGGCCCCCGTCTCAGGGACGCGGCCCGGGGCCTCGACTTCACCCCCGTGACCGCCGAAACCGGAGCAGCAAAAAAAATCCGCGAAGAGGTGCTTCTCGAATCAGATACCAATGAACGGGAAGAAGCGGCGGCCCGTCTCTGCATCCTGGCCGAAGAGGCGGGGTGCCGCCTGCGCAGAGACGGCATGTCGGCGGGACGCATTGAGCTCTCAATTACCTATACCGACGGCATCCGAACCGCCGGGCAGACCCGTCTCGAGAGGCCCTCATGGTGCGACCGTGATTTCTTTGATGCCGCCCGTATCCTCTTTGACCGTCTTCTGCAGCGCCGGGTCCGCCTGAGGCGCATCAGCCTCGCCCTCGCCGACCTGCAGGGAGGAAATCTGCAGCTTGATCTTTTCACGCCCCCGGAAAAAATCAAACGCGAATCACTCCAGCGGGCCCTCGACTCGATAAGGGGACGCTACGGCGACGGGGCAATCCGCTCAGGCTACTCCCTCAGGAAAGCGACCCATGCCTGAAAAATTCATACACCTTTTTGTCCGTTCGAACTATTCGCTTCTCTACGGAACAATTCCCATCCCAGAGCTCGTTGCACGCGCCGCAGCTGAGGGCTCCCGTGCACTGGCGCTCACCGACATTAACAATCTCTACGGTGTTCATGAATTTATCGAAGCCTGCAGAAATGCGGGCATCCGTCCCATCATCGGGGCTGAAGTTCAGCATCAGGGTTCTCGGGCAGTGGTACTGGTCAAAGACCGGCGGGGCTTTTCACATCTCTGCGGGCTTTTAACGACGGTAAAGGGAGATGACGAAAGGAAGTTATCACACCTTCTGCAAAACTATCACGGGGGAACTGTAATCCTCACAGATGACGAAAGGCTCCTCGGCGAACTGACGGATAAAACTTCCCCCGAAGGGACCGGGCCCCCTGATGAAGAAATCAGTCTCTACGGAATGGTTCTTCCCTGGTCACAGCGCATTGTTCCCGCTGCCCGGCGCCTTAACCTTCCCCTCGCCGCTGCCGGAGAAGTGACCCTCGCTGGTGAAGATGACTTTTTAACCCACCGGGTGCTTCGTGCAATTGCCGGACAGTCAGCCCTCAGCGCGGTGCCCGCCGAAAGTTGCGTTGACCCCCGGGCGGTATACTTCCCCCCCGATAATGCCTTTGAAAAGTTCTACGGTTTTGAAGAGGCCATTACCGCCACAGAAGAAATTGCCCGGGCATGCACCTTTGACCATATCTTCGAGGGATATATTTTCCCCGACTACCAGGGGGGAGACGGATACGACCCTTCAATATTTTTGCGGGAGAGGGCCTATGCGGGAGCCGAGGTCCGCTACGGTGAACTTTCAGAATCAGTGCTCGATCGCATTGAATACGAACTCAACATCATCAAAGAAAAAAGCTTCGACGCCTACTTTCTTGTGGTTGCGGATATCGTCAGCCGCACAGAGCGGACATGCGGCAGAGGAAGCGGTGCCGCGTCGATTGTCGCCTACTGCCTCGGGATCACCAATGTTGATCCGATACGCCACAACCTCTACTTTGAACGTTTCTTAAACCCCGACCGCATCGACCCGCCTGACATAGACGTCGACTTTGCCTGGGATGAACGGGACGCCATCATTGATGAAACCATGGAGCATTTCGGCCGGGACCGGTGCGCCATGGTGGCGACGCACATTCATTTTAAAAGCGCCGGAGCTCTCAGGGATGTCGCACGGGTCTACGGAATTCCTGACGCTGAGATCAGTTCATTTGAACGGGCCTTTGACCAAAGCGCCGGAGAATCTCCCGATGTGATGGACGAGACGTGGCGCGAAATCATAACGGTCGCAGGGCGCATCAGGGGATACCCGAAGCACCTGTCTGTTCATGTTGGCGGACTAATCATTACGCCTGAACCGCTGCATCACTATGTCCCTGTCGAAAGGGCCCCCAAGGGCGTACCGGTCATTGCCTGGGATAAAGACGGCGCCGAGGCCGCGGGTCTGGTAAAAATAGACCTTCTGGGAAACCGGTCACTGGCGGTAATTCGTGATGCTCTTGCCGACATCAGATCGGAGGGAATTGAGGTGGACTTTTTCAAAACCGACCCGCTCACCGATAACGAGACCATTAAACTTCTTGCCCGGGGAGACTCCATGGGGGTCTTCTATGTAGAATCACCGGCAATGCGTCAGCTCCAGAAAAAGACCCGGGCCGGCGATTTTGAACACCTTGTCATTCATTCGTCGATTATACGCCCCGCGGCAAACCGCTTCATTAACCGCTACGTTGACCGCCTGGGCGGCGAAACCTGGGATCCCCTCCATCCACGCCTCGATCACATACTGCGTGAAACCTACGGCATCATGGTCTACCAGGAAGACGTATCAAAGGCGGCCATCGCCCTGGCTGATTTTTCACCCGCCGAGGCTGACGGGCTTCGTAAAATTCTCACAAAAAAAAACAAAGAAGAAAAGCTTGCCGCCTTCCGTCTTCAGTTTTACCATGGGGCAGCGCGCAACGGCGTTTCCGAAGAAACCTGTGACCGGATATGGGAAATGATCTGTTCATTTGACGGCTACTCCTTCTGCAAGCCCCACTCGGCGTCGTACGCTATGGTCTCTTTCCAGTCGGCGTACCTGAAGGCCCACTACCCGGCACATTTCATGGCAGCGGTCATCTCAAACGGCGGTGGCTACTACACGCCGGGTGCCTACATCAGCGAGGCGCGCCGCATGGGCCTGACGGTCCTTCCCCCCGATATTAATGAAAGTCGATTCAGCTACCACGGCTTCGGTAAAAATCTCAGAACAGGATTTATGGCTGTCGGAAGTTTACGCACGACATCAGTCACGGCAATCCTGAAAGAAAGAAATTCCCAAGGCCCCTTTACGTCAATGGAAAACCTTTTACACCGCACGAACATGGGGTCCGCAGACCTTGAACTTTTAATATCCATCGGAGCCTGTGACTCCATCGCAGGGGAAAGAAATCGGGCACAGCTTCTCTGGACAGCTCTCATGACCGGTTCAGAGTCGGGTGACACAGCCCCGAGTCTCTTTGAACCCGAGACAACACCGCCCCCGGCTCGAGACATGTCTCATCATGAAAAAATGCGCCTGCTCTACCGTTCAATCGGTTTTCTCTGCGACCGCCATCCACTCTTCTTCTGGCAACAAAACACTTCCCGGCTAGAACAGATACGGGCAGCCGACCTGCCCCGATTCATTGGCAGGGATATATCTATCACCGGGTGGCCCGTTACCCAGAAGGCAATCCTCACCGGCACAGGACAGCCGATGATCTTTGTCAGCTTCGAAGATGATACCGATATCTTTGAAACGGTTTTTTTTCCCGCTGCCTACCGGCGATGGGCCCATCTTCTGACAGCAGACAGCCCCTTTCTTATCAGGGGAAAAGTCCAGGATGACCGGGGGGCAGTCAACCTTCATGTTCAATCCATCCAGAGCCTCGGGGAAGGACCAGAATCCCCGGCGCAGAGCAGCCGCAATCCCATGGTGCCGGGCAACCTTCCGGGACAGGGAAAACAATACTGCTAAAACTATTTTGACTTTATGATTTCATTAAGCCTAATAACAACTTCACCAATGCTGTAAGGTTTTTTAATAAATCCACAGGCTCCTGAATCAATGGCCTTTTGTATACGTTCATCTCTTGCAAATCCTGAACTCATCAGCACTTTCACTTCAGGGTTTACTGCCTTCAATTCCAGAAACACCTCCAACCCTGATTTTTCAGGCATAGAGAGGTCAAGAATTACCGCATCAAAAAATTTCCACCTGCTTTTATAAATATCGACACCCTTCATTGCCCCAATAGCAGGGATTACAGAGAACCCCCGTTGCGTAAGCATTTCTTCAACAACCGAAAGAATATCTTCTTCATCGTCGATTATGAGAATATTCCCGGTACCTGATAAAATTTCTTCATTGTTTAAATCTGAATCAGCATCCTTCGGTTCATTAATGTACTCGGGGATATATATAGAAAAAAGTGTACCTGAGCCTTTTTCTGAATACACATTTATATATCCGCCATGCTGTTTAATGATACTATAAACCATTGCCAGCCCCAGACCGGTTCCCTCATTTTTGTCCTTTGTAGTGTAGAAAGGATCAAAGATCTGAGTCTTCATCTCCGGCCCCATGCCTACACCGGTATCTGATACTGTTATTTGTATCAATGCAAGTTTGTCAGGTATATCAGGATGGCGAAAAGCCTTTATGTTATCACTCATAATTTTTTTAATTTCTACAGAAAGAACCCCTCCTTCCCGTTCGCCATCGCTTCTCATTACGGTCATTGCGTGCGAGGCATTAACACAAAGATTAAGAAGCGCCTGTTCAATCTGAGTTCCATCCGCCTCAATTATCATATCAGTATCAGGAATTATGAATTTCACTTCGATGGATTTTGGAAAACTGTACTGAATAATATCAGACACGTTTCTCAATGATTCGTTAAGCCTTACTATCCTGAAAAGGTTATCCTGTTTACGGGAAAGAGTAAGTAGTTGTTTGACAATATTTGCGCCTCTTGAAGAAGCATTTCGCAAAATAGATAAGTATTTATCAACTTTATCGCGACTGGACAATTCTTCTTTTTGGAGAACATTTCCGAGTATGTCTACACTGCCGATTATTCCCCCAAGTATATTATTGAAATCATGGGCGATGCCTCCAGCAAGAGTACCGATGGCCTCCATTTTCTGGGCCTGAGTTAAATGCTGCTGGATCTTTTCCATTTCTATCACAGTCTGTTTCAATGTATCTTCTGTTTTTTTACGAACAGCAATGTCCCAGGCCAGGTCAGCCAGCTGTGAAATTATTGTTATATCATTTTCATCATATTCAGTGACTTTATTCCCGACACCAATAATAGCTACAATCTTGTTTTTACGAAAGACCGGCACCAAAAGTTCGCGGTCAACCATCGCATGCCCTGCAGGGAATCCTTTCTTATTGGCTAAACTGTAAAAATCATTATGAATGACAGGTCCCCCTGCATGGACACAATCAGTCCATACACCGGCTTCATCCAGGTTATAATGCATCTGAACCGTTGCCCTGCACTTATTTTTTGTTGTATTAGTTGACCACACTTGAAGGTTAATAGTTTTTTGATCAGTTTCAAGAAAATGAAAAAAACCAATAAAGCTGTTCGTCAACTGCTCGGCCTCATCCAGGGTTTTCACAAGCAGTTCATGCAGAGTACTATTGTAGGAGTGTTCAAGGATCGCAAGACGGGATTTGGCGATTTTTTTTGTTTGCTTTCGCTCCTCGATATCATGAAAAGCGGCAACCCGTATATTTTCACCTTCCCAGGTAATATTTCGTGCTTCTATTTCAACAGGAAAAACCTTTCCGCTTTTATGAAGAACTTCAACCTCATAAGGTTTAGCATGATCTTCTTTCATCTGGCTCATAACCACACCAACATCATCAGGAGCAATGATTAATTCAAGTATGTTGGCCCCATACAACTCCTCAGGAGTATACCCAAACATCTTTTGAAATGTAATATTTGAGTCGAGATAGCTTGCCTCTTTATGAAGAAGAATCCCTTCAAAGGTAAGGCTTGAAAGTTTTCTGAATCTTTCTTCACTTTCTCGCAGAGCTTCCTTTGCTTTCTTTCTTTCTGAAATATCTCTGACCACCCCCCAGAAAAAAAACTCTCTCCTGCCAGTATCCTCAAATCGATAGGTATCGAGTTCTACCGAAAAAACAGTGCCGTTTTTGTGAATATATTCTTTTTCGTAGGTATCGGAATATCCCCTTTCAACAAGCTGTTTACCGATAATTTCACGTTGTTCCCATTCCTGCCATTTCTCCGGAGTTATATCCATTAAATTTAATTTCTTAATTTCAGCAAGTGAGTACCCCAGCATTTCACAATACGATTTATTCGCATCGATAATATTACTAGAAGTATCAATCATAACGATACCATCCCGGCTTCCCTCAAAGAGCGCCCGGTATCGTTCTTCGCTTCTACTCAGTTGTTCGAGAATTTCTTTATAGCCGGAGACATCCTCAAAGGTGGTTAAATAAATATCATTGATTGCTGAAAAATTAAACTTAATATCCCGTAAAGTATCATCTTTACAGACTACCTGCGCTTCAATAGGAACAAAATTTTTACCAGTACTCAGATAATCCTCAACAGCTGAAAACCATCTTTTATGGATTAACTGCCGATAATCTTCATCAGGGTAGACGAGGGAAAACCATTCTTCGACCCGATGAACATCGTCTATTGTGTATCCAAAAAGTTCAGTAAAACGTTCATTCAACTTCTGAATATTTCCATCAGAGTCATACAATGCCATCGCTACAGGGGACACCTGCATTACCAGCAATAATTGTTTTTCAGTCTCATTCATCGTTTATACTTGTGTTGCAGAAGCTAACTTTAAAATTATTTTACCACAAAAGAGATTCCATCTCAAGCTAATTATTGGATAATGTGTCTGGCCACTCTTATTAAACTTAAGCTTAAATACCAGTATTACTGCATCAAATAAACAATTCATTCTTCAAAAATTTTATTATATTTTTTATTGCAAATCGACATGAATGATATATAATGAAAAACTACTTTAAAAAAGATATAAGAGCTTAACTAATGATGAACACTCGATATTCTCTCACCACACTCTTTTTCTTACTTATCTTCATCCTTCCGGGCACTACTATTGCTTATTCTGCTGAACCAATACCCTTAACCCGGGAAAATCTCCAGGGGAAATTGATCGGCACCATGATGGAGATGTATGAAGATCCGACAGGGTCACTTGATTTGGATGACATACAACGGGATGACGTGATCTTTAAAGAGTTCAACAAAGACACACCTAACCTGGGATATTCACACTCTACCTTCTGGTTCAAGTTTACTATTGATAATCCCGAAACCATTACAAAAAAATGGATACTTGATCTGAACTATCCCCAGCTTGATATGGTGGTTCTTTACTCTCAAAAAAGAGACGGCACCTTTGAAAAAAAAGAAACCGGTGATCGAAAACTCTTCAAAGAACGATATATCAATTATACTAATTTTGCCTTTCCCATGGAGACCCCTCCCGGTACATACACCTGTTACCTGAAGGCAGCCACCGGGGGAACATTAAGTATTCCCGTCAGGCTTTGGGACCAGGAAAAATTTAATGAATCTTCAAACAATACTCTTGCGGCTCACGGACTTTACTTCGGCATACTCCTTGTTATGTTCATTTACAACCTCCTTATTTTTATATCAACGCGTGACACGAACTATTTTTATTACATCAGCTATGTGGGCGGGGTTGCCCTTTTGACCCTGGCTCTCAGTGGTATCGGCTTTCAATTCATATGGCCTAAAATTCCCTGGATGAATGACGCCAGCGCTTTTTTTATAGCTCTTGCCAACCTTGCAGCCCTGGTCTTCTCTAGAAAATATCTTGCACTCAATAAAGTACTCCCCCGGGTCGACCGGGTACTTTTAGGTTTCGCTGCATACATTGGGATCCTCACCATCAGCACCCTGATCCTTCCTTACCAGTTGAGTCTGAAGCTGGTAAGCCTGACCCAGATAATCAATACAGTTCTGCTCATTACCATCGGCATTATTCTTATCAAAAGAAAATACCGACCCGCAATTTTCTTTCTGGCCGCATGGATTTTCATGTTTCTTTTTTCAGCCATGCCTCTTTTAAAAAACGCGGGACTCCTTCCCATTGTATTTGTCACCACCTGGGGAGTGCAGATTGGATCATCAGCTCAAATGATACTTTTCTCCCTCGGTCTTGCGGATAAAATTAATACCATGAGAAGAGAAGTAAAATCTTACTCTAAAAATCTTGAAGAAAACATTGGTGCAATCGAAGACATACTGGTAAAAACAAATGATACAGCCATCCGTCTATCCGCATCCACCGAGGAGATGTCCGCGTCGATAGCATCATTTTCAGGAAATGCCCAGGACCAGGCCTCAGCAACCGAAGAGATTACTGCGACTCTTGAAGAAATGGGAGCAGGAGGCGAGAACATTACCCTGCTCACAAAAGAACAGGTCTCCTTCTCAAATGAAACACAGGAAAAAATGAACACCCTGATGACCCTGGTTCAAGACGTTGTCAATCACACAAACAGCACTCTTCAAATTAAGGACCAGCTCAACAGCACTGTTGAAAAGTCAAAAACAGAAATTGCCAACTCTATGGCAATAATGACTGGTTCAACAAAAAAGTTCAATGAAGTCTACGAAATCGTAGACATGATTAAAGACATCTCAGATCAAATAAATCTTCTTTCCCTGAATGCGGCCATTGAGGCTGCCCGTGCCGGTGAAGCAGGTCGGGGATTTGCGGTTGTTGCCGATGAAATCGGAAAGCTCGCCGACAGAACTTCACAAAATGTAAATTCAATCAATGATATTGTAAACATAGCCACTGAAGAGATTTCCCGCGCCAACTCACAGCTTCAGGTATTAGAAGATTCGATGCAGGCAATGATTGATTACATATCACAGTTCAGTGAAAAAATAGACCAGATGTCTGATCTCTCCCGGGAAGACCTTGAACAGAACAAAGCGGCCAGGGAAATGATAGACCGGATACTTGTCATGTCAAACCAGATCTCTTCGGCAATGGAAGAGCAGAAACTCGCCGTTGATGAGGCGGCTAAAAGTCTCTCCAGCATTACCCTCTCTGCCCAGGATATTGCCTCGGGTGCCGAAGAATTGACCGGCACGTCAGAAGAAGTGGCCGCTTCGGCTGATGAACTTCGAGACCTTTCATCCTGTGCCCCGAAAAATGCATGCACAGATATCTGAGCATAAAAAAGGGATGCTCTTTTCAGAACATCCCTTTTTTGAAAGGAAGTTTACTTTTTCATATCAATAAATCTTGTAGGTTAAGCCCATAAGAAGGGCAAAATAAAACTTCCCTTTATAATACCGGTCCTGGAGATGTGAACCCAACATCGTCACAAAATAAGGCTTAAGGTTCGGACTCAGAACAGACCAGCTTGGTTGATAGACAACCATACCTGCAAGTTTCTGAGAAGTTTTTTCACTGCTCCTTACCCATAAGTTGGTATAATTAACACCAAACATAAATTTTCCAATGTTACCAAAGGTTTTAGTTCGATATAGAAGTTTAGCATCATGCTTCAATGATGTATCCTCACTTTTATGAATAATAAAGGTACTGGGATCATAATAATATCCATCTTCATTATAATTATGATATTCAATATTTATTGAATAGAGGGCCGCCACAGGGCCAAGGGCCATTTTAAAAGTAGGAATAACCAGCATCCTGAACCCACCTTTGGCAATACTGGGTGCGCCTTTTCGGTCATCGGTATCATAATCATCATCGGGGCCGCTCCTGGGGATATAACCAGGCCCGAAAGTATCACCATCAAGGTCATACATATAATCATATCCCACATAGGCCTTTACATCGAATACGGCAATCGGTGCTATCATACAATATGCTGATGCTCGTTGAAAAGACGGGCTGAAGTATTCCTGAACCCCTACTTCAATCTTTGTGTCTTTCCAGAGCTTTCCAGGCTTGTTAATAAGAGGAAACCGGTAAAAAAGATCTGCCTTAAGGGCCAGGCCGAGCTGGTTAATCGAGGCGCCAAGATTAGTATTCAGGTAAAGCCCTTCCTTTACCTCACTCCCTGTGCCTGAATCACCATCGGCAAAAACTACTGAAGCGGACATGGAAATACAAAACATAAAAAGAAGTAACACTGTCAATTTTTTCATTAAATCCTCCATCAGTCTGATTGTACGCTGCAACCATATAATATTGTAAACAGCATAATGATTCTGTTCGCTTTTACAAGAAATAAAATTGTGAAGGAAGTTTTTTAGGAGAAAGAAAGCTATAAAACTCAAAAAGCCCCCTCACAAAAAGGGAGCTTTCAGAATAAATATCGCTTAACGCTGTTCAAGGACTTTTATTCGGCGCCGTATTTTTCCCGGTAGGAGTCGATCATCTTCATGATGGTATCATCGAGTATGACAGTACCGTCTATCTCCCTGTTATGCAGGTATGACACGATATCATCAAGGGTAACAATTGCCGCCGTCTTAAAACCGAATTCTTCCTGAATTTCAGAAAGCGCGCTTTTACTTCCTGTTCCCTTTTCCATTCGGTCTACCGATACGATGAGGCCTGAAATATTTACAGCGGCGGCACCCTTGAGAACCGGTACTGTTTCACGTATTGAAGTGCCCGCGGTTGTTACATCTTCGACGATTAAGACATTATCCCCGTCTACCGGTTTATAGCCGACTAAACTTCCCCCCTCACCATGATCCTTTGCTTCTTTCCGGTTAAAGCAGAAGGCCACATCCTTATCAAACTCTGAAGAAAGGGCAATTGAAGCGGTGACCACCAGGGGTATCCCCTTGTAGGCGGGTCCGAAAAGGACATCGATATCACCGGCAAAACTGTTTTCAATGGCCCGGGCGTAAAAATGCCCCAGCTCCCTGATTTGCTCTCCGGTTTTATAATTACCGGTATTGATGAAAAAAGGTGTTTTACGGCCGCTCTTGGTAGTAAAATCACCAAAAGTAAGGACACCGGCCTTGACCATAAACTCAATAAAATCTTTTTTATACTGTTCCATGTTTGTTTTCCTCTTCAATTAACTTCTTTTACCAACAGGGTGAAAGCTGTAAAAAGATCGATCAAGTTCTTTTTCCAGTAATGTGTAATTTTCCTGTTTTTTTGTACAGAAAGACAAATACCCCGTAGCCTGAACTATCAGTCATTAACTACTTTTTAACGTTGACAAATTTCGCTATACTGAAAAATATTTCATAACTATAAAAATATATACACTATAGGAGTGAAATCAGAATGAAAAAAGTATTATTGATCCTATTCTCAGCACTGCTCATTTCTCAGACAGGGTGTCTCGGCAGTCTCATTAGAGATTCAGCAAAGGATACTCCCCTGAACAACAAGATGCTCCTGCATCGGAATGCACGTGTCGGAGACTTTGCAGTATTCCAGGGAGCAAACGGCACCGCCCAGGTTAAGATGAAAATTATCGCCAAAACCGGTGGACTTTACCTTATCAGAACCAAAACCGGCTATGTACTTCCCGGAGTAGGCTTTAGAAATACCCTGACCATTGACGTATACACTGACTGGAGGGGAAATATTAAAAAAGGCTATCTTATTGATGGCAGCGAAAAAATTCCCCTTAAAGTGGCAGCCCCGGGCCAGAATGAATACCGGGTACCTTACAGACTCTCTGCCGCTCAGAAAAGGAAATTCGGTCTTGACAGCAGAGTAACTGTCAAAGCGGGAACCTTCCGTGTATCAACAGTCGCTTTTAAATCACGAGAAAAAGAAAAAGATACTATCATAATATACCAGGTTAATTCCCGGGCAAAGTTCATGCATGTGGCTGGTTACAGCTTCATTAAAAATGGATCTGAATACCAGAAGCACCCGGCCCTTGAAATGATCGAACAGGGAAACAGAAGATAAATACAGTCATGGAACCGGTATATCATGCCGGTTCCATGGATAAAACTCACAAGTTCAATCCTTCCATCTACAGCCCTGCAGGGCTAAAATGACTTGACTCTTTTGTGCCCGACTTACTACAATCAAATAACACCCTCGAAGAGTTGCTGGTAAAAATCTGATTAGTCTATTATAAATGAAGAGTAAACTGACATCAGCCGTCACCCGGTTCTTTTGTATTATTATTTTGCTGATGGGCATATCCCTTCCCCCGGGTAACGCCGCAGTTAAAGGACATATTGACTTCTCAGATCATTCAATACAGACCGGGCAAAATGCTACTCTTGACGGATATTGGGAATTTTACTGGAAACAGTTTCTGACACCCTCGGATTTCCAGGGCACAAAGCGGCCTGAGAAAAGCGGCTATATTAAGCTTCCCGGTCCATGGAATCTTGTAACTCTTAAAGGAAAAAAACTTTCACCTCTCGGCTACGCTACCTTCCGTACGGTACTCCATTTACACAAAGATGATATCAATTCTCTCGTTTCTCTTGATATGCCCTTTGTGCATTCCGCCTACAGTTTATGGATTAACGGCAGGATTGTTGCATCAAATGGGCAGCCTGGGACATCCCGCAATGAGATGATCCCCTTCCAGGTTCCCCGTATTGTGACATTTTATACCCATTCAACAGAGATAGAAGTGATTCTTCATATATCCAACTTCCATCAGCGTTCGGGAGGTATTCAAAAGCATATCAGAATCGGCAATGCGGCCAGGATGAACAGGAACCGCGACATCCGGCTTGCAATTCTACTGCTGGCAATCGGATGCATTATTATCATCGCTATTTTTCACTTCAGTACTGCAATTTTCAGGCCTGAGGATACATCAAATCTCTATTTCGGGGCCTTTTCACTTACCCTGGTACTTCGTCTTCTCCTGACCAGCGAAAAGCTTCTTGTCCGGTTTATACCTGAACTTCCCTGGGCCCTCTGTTTTCGACTTGAGTATTTAACGATAACCTCCACGCTAATCTTTTTCATGCTTTTCATACAATCCAGGCATAAAGAAGAAATTTCACCTCGTCCGGTAAAAATTATCATCACTATTCAGCTGATTCTATCGGCCTTCGCTGTTTTTGCCCCTGTTCTTATGGTCTCAAAGAACCTGATGATTTTCACCATTGTACTTGTCTGCGCAATTATCTATATACTTTACTCGATTATAAAAATAGCCTGGAAGGACAGGAAGTGGGCTCCCCTTTACATTCTGGGGGTAGTGGCTTTTTTCGGAGCCATAATAAATGACATTCTTGTTTCCCAGCGACCCGTACAGGGAATATATATTTTCTCCATCGGGTTTCTTATCTTTGTCATTACACAGTCAATTATTTCACTACAGCAGTCTATCGAAGAACAGAACAGGCTGGTTATCCTTGACAAGGAACTTGAAATATCAGGCAAACTACAGCGCTCAATTCTCCCTGCTTCCATCCCGGAAATTCCCGGGATTGATTTCCAGATACGCTACCTTCCGGCTCACGATATCGGAGGAGACTTTTATCACTTCCACGTAACTGATAATAATAAAGTAGGCATCATTTTAGCCGATGTGACGGGACACGGAATCCCCGCATCACTTATCGCCTCGATGGTTAAAATCGCCTTTTCCCAGCAGGAGCAGTACTCCACCAGCCCGGCACTCCTTTTAGTAAAAATGAATGAAGTTCTTTTTAAACAGGTAGGCGGTCAGTATGTAACAGCCCTCTATATGCATATTGATCTAGAAACCAGGAAACTTAAAATTGCCAGGGCAGGTCACCTTCCGGCAATCCTGCTTCGGGGAGAAGAAATCAAAGAACTCTGGTCAGAGGGAAGACTTCTCGGTTCTTTTCCTGAAATAAACTGTAATGAAATCGAGGTAGACCTGCAGAGCAAAGACAGGATTCTTCTTTATACCGACGGCATTACTGAAAGACGGCAGAATGAACAGTTCATGGGGACCGCCGGTCTCATCAGTATACTGGAACAGGCAAACAATCGAGATGCCGCCGGCATGGCTGATGAGATTATTCTTAAAACTTCAGAATGGCCGACTGCTGAAAAGAATCATGATGATGACACCACACTGATTCTACTTGAAATTGCGTAATATCCCCGGCAGCACCTGATTGCCGGTCACTGCCAGGGTATTACAGGGAATTTCTTTATTGAATAAGAAATGTTTTTGAAGATCCTTCATAGGAATATATTTTACGGGTCCATCCTGATTTACGATGACCGGAATGTCGAATACGATAGGTTCCATTCTCTATACCGCTTGTATCCCAGGTCACCGTAACCTTGCTGTAGGATACACCATCCCGTTTCCAGTGGTAGCCTGTACTGTTATCCCAGTCGTAAGCTACCGGTTCAAAATCTCCCGTTTCTGGATTTTGCTTCTCAACAACAAGGTATGATTTCTGAATTTTCAGATTATTATTCGGCTGCCCGCCCCAGAAAACAACAGCGACCTTTTCGCCTTTTGAATAACTGCTCATTGCATCAGTCTCGATATCTCCATACCATTTTCCAATAGGAGCATCATCAAGGACAACACCAATATTAAAGTTTACTGTATGAGGAATTACATCAAAAGGTTCAGGTCCCGAAGGAACATCACTTCCGTCTATCATCGCCTGGCATAAACGGCGGAATTCCTGCCTGAAGGCTTTGCACTGGTTTGGTCCGAACTGTGTACACGCAGCAGCATAGGACTGCATTGCGTATTCTTCCTTCGTCGCCATATAAGAGGCATATGAATTCGAAAGCCCTGCAATGACAGAATAGTTTACACCTGCTGCGCCCAGGCTATCAAGGAGTGTCTTTTTAACCCGCCGTCCCGCCATGGTGGTTACCTCTGTCGGTTGAGCGGCAATGGCAAGGTTTCCAATCTTAAATACCTGGACAGGCATAATCTGCGGTGTTGCGGGAATGTTAGAAAAATTTATTGCCATGGCGCCCGTTGGGATAAGTACCGGTTTCGGATAATGACATGCCTCATATTCAGGAGAGGAAGATTCACTCCATATCAAACCGATCACTCCTCCCAGCAACCCGTCAAGAAAAGTCTCCTTCGCATTTTCATTCCAGTTAAGGCTGTCGACAGTTGTCCCGGGAGGGAAGAGTGCCGCGGGGCTTGGATTGTCAGCGGGACTTCCAGATGAAAAGGATGCGCCCATTCCAGCAGCGCAGGTTGTACAGTTTTCTTCTTCAACAACCAGGGTACGCATATCGACCCACTCATGCCTGAAATCAATATTGCCTGAAAGTTTTTGCGTTGCCGAATCATAGAGTTCAACTGCCTTATCGTACTGCCGCCGGGCAAGAAGCTCCATGTTTTCATAGTCATGCTCTCCCATGGCAGGGCCAAAGGGAACATTCGGAGAGACATCACCGCTGTTTGCCTGGGCAAATGCGGCGACAAAGGTCTTGTCAGATAAATAATTAACATCCTTATCTTTCTCAAATAGATAAGAAGCATATCCCTTATTATCTCCGCTGATCAGCGTGTTTGTGGGCCCGATATTAGTAGTATGCACGGCAAACCAGTTGATCATACCAATTTCATCACCATTAAGGTTAACCAGTTTTAATAAAGTAAAACTTTTATCAGTATCGCTGCCGTATAATTCTTTTTCTGCCGTCGGATTGTTTTCATAGGCAAAAGAACTTCGCTGCCATCCGGTTTCAGAGAGGGTTCCGGTATTAATAAAAACATTTCCCTGTTCAAGATTATTATGGGCTTTGGCAATGGAATTAAACATGCCGTCAACGATGGCATTGAAATTTTGTTCTATAAACCCACCGATGGTAAAATCGTAAAGAAAATATCCCGAATACCCGCCCGGACCACTATGTGTATGGGTCGCGCTGATACAGATATTTTTTATGCTGTAGTATTTTGAGAGTACCGGGTCTTCGGCGATTTTTCGTCCCAAATAGACCTTCATCATTTGAGAGCACATTTGAGTATCGATACTGAGAAAGACTACACGCTTATCTGCATCACCGACAATAAAGGCACGGGAACGCAAACGCATATGGATGCCCGATGTTTTCTGGGTATCAACGGCAAAACCCATCATCCCGCATTCTGCCGGCGGTCCGGTAATATCATGCATACCCGCCCCGATGAGATACACACTCTCTGCCCCAGCAGGAAGACTGATATCATGATCTTCTGCCGCTACTGTTGAATCAACTGGTAATATATCCGGTACTGCAACTTCACTGTCGCATCCGGTAAAAAATAACGCTGTAACAATAAAAACAAAAATAATTTTTCGAGCAATGGATTTCAGAATACTTTTCATCTCCCGTCTCCTGTGAGATTCCTTGTTTCTACCCCGAAGGGCCTTCTGCAATAATGCCTCTGAAATTATTTCTAATTGATTTAGTATAAATCTATTTATATGATCACACTATACACGCATAATTGTCAGATAAAAGGTCATTCCCTGATTAATCAGAAACTGCATAGTGGAAGGAAAAGCCTGGTGCACTTCATCGTCACGAATATCAGTGAAAACAAAATAACAAAAAGACCCCCTGTATCCGCAACTTTAACGACAAAATACTTGCAAAAATTTACCCGACGATATATGAAGTTCAAAGCATACAATATCCCAAGGAGCCCCTGCATGAACCAGAAAAACTTCCTTCTCATATTTATAATGATCATTTTAGCCGGGGCATGCGGCAGCAATAAGGGATTGAAATTCATCACTATCGGAACCGGTGGTGTTACCGGGGTCTACTATCCCACCGGCGGAGCCATTGCCAGAATGATAAACAAAAAACAGAAAGATTATAAAATCCGCGCCACCGCTGAAGCAACCAGCGGTTCGGTGTACAATATAAACGCTGTACTGTCTGGTGACCTCGACCTGGGAATCGCCCAATCTGACCGGCAGTACCAGGCCTTCAAGGGCCTCGCGGAATGGGAAAAACGGGGAGTGCAGAAAAATCTCAGGGCCGTATTCTCAATTCATCCAGAGTCGGTCACCCTGGTGGCATCGGAAAAAAGCGCAATCAAATCAATCGTCGACATAAAGGGAAAACAGGTAAACCTGGGAAATCCCGGATCAGGACATCTTCAAAATTCACGGGACGCCCTCAGGGCCTTCGGCATTACTGAAAAAGATATCAACCCTGAATACATCAAGGCGGTTGAAGCCGCTGGACTCCTTCAAGATGAGCGAATCGATGCCTTCTTTTATACCGTGGGGCATCCGAACGGCAGCATCAAAGAAGCCACTTCAGGGCGCATCAAGGTGCGCATTATTGAATTGAAAGGCCCTTCCCTTAAAACTTTCTTTAAAACATTTCCTTACTATACACCATCGACTATTCCACGGCACCATTATCCCAATGCGGTAAATAAAACTGATATTGCAACCTTCGGCGTCAGGGCAACCCTGGTTACAGCCGCAGCGGTTCCCGACCAGGTGATATATGCAATAGTAAAGGAAGTTTTCAGCAACCTCGAAGAATTCAAAAAGCTACACCCCGCCTACGAGGGGCTCACGGCATCGGACATGCTTAAGGGACTCACGGCCCCCCTGCACCCCGGGGCACTGAAATATTACCGCGAGGCGGGACTTGTAAAACATATCAGACCAGAATTGATCATCAAACAGAAGACTCAGTAACCGATGGCAGCAGAGATCCGGCAGAGTGCCGAAGAAATACTGAAAAGCGAAACCGGTGAACTGAGAAGCCATCGGCCCATGGAAAAAAAGCTTGTGGCCCTCATTGGCATATCATGGGCCCTCTTTCAGCTCTCCCTGGCGGGGTTTCTCATTCTTGACAGCATTACGGTTCGGGCAATCCATCTCGCCTTCGCCCTGGTGCTTCTTTTTCTGAACGTTCCGATGTTCAAAAAGCCGAAGCTGCTCAGAGCCCTCTCAGAGAGAGAACGGGTTCCCCTGGTAGATTATTTTTTCGCCGCCGCCGGTGCCCTTCTGGCCTTATACATTGTCATTGAGTGGCATGGTTTAACCAGCCGCATGGGAGCCCTGCTGCCCCGGGATATTGTTGCCGGGGGTCTGCTGGTTCTTCTCCTTCTTGAGGCGGCACGACGGAGCATCGGCCCCGCTCTGCCGGTCATTGCGATTCTTTTCAGCCTTTACGCTTTTTTCGCCCCGTACATGCCCGATTTTCTGGCAACCCGTTCGGTTTCATTAAACAAGTACCTGAACCAGATCTCCCTCTCATCTGAGGGCATCTATGGAATTCCCCTGGGGGTTTCGGCAACTATTGTATATCTCTTTGTGCTCCTGGGCACCACACTCGAAAAAGCGGGCGCCGGCCACTTTTTCACCACCCTGGCTCTGAGCCTCCTGGGCCGCTACAAGGGAGGTCCCGCCAAGGCTGCCGTAGTCTCAAGCGGCCTTTCGGGACTGGTTTCCGGATCGAGTATCGCTAATATTGTCACCACAGGAACCTTCACCATTCCCCTGATGAAGAAGGTCGGCTACCCGGCAAAAAAAGCCGCGGCCATTGAGGTCGCTTCAAGTACCGACGGACAACTGATGCCTCCCATCATGGGTGCCGCCGCCTTTATCATCGCCGAGTATGTCAATGTACCCTATATCGAAGTTGTGAAAGCGGCGGCCATTCCCGCATTTGTCTCTTACGCCGCCCTCTTCTACATCACCCACCTCGAGGCCTCACGCCTTGGGATGACGGGCCTGGCCAAGGCTGATCTTCCTTTATTTCGAAAAACTATGAAAGAGGGATTCCATTATCTGCTCCCCATCGGCCTGCTGATTTTTGAACTGGTGGGCCTCCGTCACTCAGCTGAAATGGCCGCCTATCGGGCTGTTCTGCTTCTCTGCGCCGTGATACTCTACCAGGAAATTGTCCATGCAAAAAATGAAGGGAAAGGAAGTTTACATGCTCTGAAAAAAAGTATCAACATTATCGGCAGCGGCTTTGTTGCCGGATCACGAAACATGGTCATCGTGGCACTGGCAACCGCCACAGCGGGCATCATTGTGGGAATCGTCGGCATGGGTCTCGGAGGCATGATTACCCGGGTTGTTGAGATTCTTTCAAACGGTAATGTATTTCTTCTGCTTCTCATCACCGCCATCGCGAGCCTTCTTCTCGGCATGGGGCTCCCGACCACGGCAACATACATTGTCATGGCATCAATAACCGCGCCGGTTATCGTTACTGTCGGGGCGAAATACGGCATGGCTATTCCCCTGATGGCAAGCCATCTCTTCTGCTTCTACTTCGGCATTCTCGCCGACGACACGCCCCCGGTAGGCCTTGCGGCATATGCTGCCGCAGCTATTGCCAAGAGCGACCCGATTCGGACCGGTCTTCAGGGATTTTACTATGACCTGCGGACCGCTATCATACCCTTCTTCTTTGTTTTTAATCCCGAGCTGATTCTCCACGGCATTACCAGCTGGAGCCAGGGACTGCTGATTTTTGCCATGGCCACCTGCGGGGCCTTTGCCTTTACCTCGGCAATACAGGGCTGGTATATAATACGAAACCGATGGTATGAGGTTCCACTGCTCCTGGGAGCGACGCTGCTCCTCTTTCATCCCGGATCGGTTTCCGGTCTGGTGGGCATTGAATATACAGGCAGGTATTTGCTTTATCCCGTGGGACTTGGTATAATGGGAGTAGTCTTTTTAATGCAGAAGGCGCGAACCCGCTAATTAGAGATATTTTTTGTTGTAGGCGCGAAAACGCTTTCGCGCTTTCAACAAAAAACGCGCCTTCAACTTCTAGAAAAATCACGTCTTCAAATAAACCAAAGGAGGCCATAATGACACTCTACCTGGTACAGCACGGCAAGGCTCACATAAAAGAAGCAAAACCTGACCGCCCCTTGACAACTGAAGGGCGCGCCGATGTTGAACGTATCGCTGGAGTTGCTGCGGGTTACGGGGTACAGGTCTCGGAAATTCGCCATAGTGGAAAAACACGGGCTGCCGAAACCGCTGAAATATTTGGCCGCCTTCTTCTTAAGACAGGAAGCCCCGACATCATGGCGGGCCTCGGTCCCACTGATGAGGTTGAACCGATCATAGAAAAGCTGAAAAGCCATGGTGACATCATGCTGGTGGGTCATCAGCCCTTTATGGGAAAAATGCTTGCAAAACTTGTCGCAGGCGATGAAAATCTGACACTCTTCGGTTTTCAAAACGGCGGCATCGTCTGTCTTGAATTCAACGAAGACCAGGGGTGGTACATCAACTGGACATTGAGCCCCCGGATAGGCTGACAGGAAAAAACTTACATGAAATACTCTTTTCGAAACATCCCCCGGCGGGTAATAATCAGGTACTTTCTCCTGCAGCTGCCGGCTCTGGGGCTGATCCTCTTTGCAATCAACGTGACCGAATCGCACATTGCAGTCCCAGGTTTCCTAAAGTGGGGAACCATCAGTATATGGATACTGAAAGATCTTTTTATGCTTCCTGTTGTATGGCGATCATATGAAACACAATCCGACTCGGCTATGGATAAAATGGTGGGAAAAGAAGCCACGGTGCAGCAGCGCCTCGATCCCCATGGCCTGGTAAAAATTGGCCAGGAGTTATGGCGGGGGGAAGTCAGAGGGTCACCGGCAGAGTCAGTAGAAGCGGGTGAAACTGTAACGGTCATCAAATCAGAAGGACTAAAACTTATAGTCGCACCATTTAAACAAGGAAGATCATCGATGACAAAAGAAAACCTTACCTGTAAAGCCGACAGAAAATCCGGAAAAGCTTTTGCCCCGGCCAGGCAACTCCCGGTTCTCATTATGCTATTGATGCTGTTCCCGGCTCTTCTCCATGGTCACAGTGAAATGGTAAGCTCCCTTAAAGAAGTCGTCTCCCGTGCCGACGCGGTTGCTGTTGCAGAAATTACCGGCATCCAGAAAGATACCCGACGGTGTAACACCAGAACCCGCATCACCGTCAGACCCATCCGGTTCATCAAAGGAAGCTGTGACGAAAAAAGCCTCACCTTTGCATACACGATTCATCAATGGAAACCGGCGCGCTTTTTCTGGCAGGAAGACTGCCCCAGTGTTCACTACAGGATTCCTCCCCGCCTTCGTAATCCAAAAGATGGGCAGCAGGCGGTCATTACGATTCAGTACTTTAAAGACCGAAAAAAACATTTTGCGACCTCCATGAGTGCAATGGATAGACTTCCTTCAATTAAAAAAATGCTTTGATTGCCTTCAGCAGCCATGCTGAAACAAAAAAGCACAACTGAACGATCATTCATTAAAAAAGACTATTCACGAATTACTTCTTATGGTTTAATGACTCAAATAACAGCCCCAAACCGGGGCAGATGATGGAGGATGAATCATGAAAAAAGCTCTCTGGTGGGCAGCCGCTCTGATAACTTCAACAGGGTGCAGTAAACTCTCAACAATACCCTACCCGGGACAGACCCCGGAAACCTGGTGCGTGAACCACCACTGTGTCAACATCGACCTCGGATTTACTCAATTTGTTTTGTCGACGCCGACATCATCATTCTTCGTTTATTTTCTCGGGATAATGACCATTGCCATCGGTATATACTTTCTCAAAACCAGGGGCTCTGAGCAGTCACGCCTCTGGTGGGGCATTGCCCTTCTCTTCTGGGGTGCCGGGGCCATCGTTGCCGGAACAAGCTACCAGGCCTTCAGCTATGAAATAAAATGCGCCGGCAAATCATTCTGTTCATGGACCAGCTGGTGGGAAATCTTCTATCTTCTTTTTTCAACCCTCAGCATGAATACAATTCTTATCGCGGTTTCACATTCAAGCACACAGGGATTACTGAAAAAAATTCTCTGCGGCTATGCCCTGGTTAACACAATGGTCTACTCGGTCCTCTGTCTCTATGGTGCTTTCGTCGCCGATACATTTCTTGTATCTTTTGAGCTGATGATTCTTTTTACCGGCCCGAACTTTATCATATTGACGGCCATCAACCTGAAAAATTACCTGAAAGAAAAAGCCCCCCTTGAAGGTACCCTTTTATCAACCTGGCTTTTGATGGCTGTAGTCATGATACTGTATTATTCTTATTTACTGTCGGGATTTGGACAAAGCCTCTGGCAGAAGGGCATCTGGTTTTCAGCAAATGATGTGCTGCATATTGCCCTGATATTCTGGATGATCTTTATTTACAAAAAAATTGGCAAACAGGCGAAAGATACAGAAAAGTAAAGCCAACGAAAAGGGAAAAATATGAAGGCGCGAAACTGTTTTCGCGCTTCATATTTTTCATGATGCACCGGTAAGCTATTTTCGCACCTTCGGGAAGGCATCTCATCTACAGATGCTCCTCAACATCGTGAAGCAAATCTTCCTGTTTCGCCACCGCATAGGTACAGACCATGTCACCGGTAACATTATTCATGGTTTCAAACATATCAAGTATCGGATTAATACCGAGAGCAAGGGCAACAATTACCGCGACCTGCATACCTGAAAGTCCCATGGTCTGAAGAATAATAAAAAGCAGCATAACACTTCCACCGGGAACACCGCCGACTCCGACGGAGACCAGCACTGTGGTGATGACAAAGACAATCAGTTCACCGGCAGTCAGGTCAATGCCGAAAATATTTGCCGCAAGAACAGCAAACATCGGCAGGTGCACGCAGACCCCGTCCATGTTTATAGTCGCCCCCAGGGGCAGTGAAAAAGAAGCAATCTCTTCATTAATCCCCAGGTCTTCCGTTGAGACCTTCATCGATACCGGCAGGGTCGCGGCGCTTGAACGGGTTACAAAGGCCATGAGGCTTGCCTCTTCCATTCGCTTCATAATCTTAAAGGGATTCTGCCGGGTAGCGATCAACAGCAGCAGGGGATAAACTACCAGCACCATCAGCATGATGCCCCCCACCACACCAAGAAGTACACTGACGTAGGGACCGACAATAGTCGGGCCGTAGATGGCAAAATTCACCATGGTGAGAAAGAATACACCGATGGGAGAATATTCAAGAACCCAGTCTACGATTTTAAAAATAACTTCCCGGCCCGCATCAAAGAGTTCAAGGAGACTTTTAAGACGATCCTGCATTATTTCGTCTTCACTTCCTTCTATTGAAACCCTGATCGCAAGACCGAAGAGAATTGAAAAAACTATGATAGGAAGAAAATTCCCCGTTGCCAGAGCTTTAAAGGGATTTTGAAACATGTTAAGAACCAGGTCCCGAAAGCTGCTGGAAGTGACCGCCTTCTGGGCCACGTTCTCGGCCTTTGAAGAAAGGGCCCCCGCCATTGCCTTCCAGTTGCCAAGATCGGCCCCGCTCCCGGGATCAACCGCCAGGGCAATAAGCACCCCGACACCGGCAGCAAGAAATGAACAGAGAAAATACCAGAGAATAACCTTAAGCCCCACGCGGCCGAAACGGTCAACGGGAAGCGAGGCGGCACCCACCACAAGGGAAAGAAAAATTACCGGAATAACAATCATCTTCAGCATGTTCACAAAAACAGTACCGAAGGGCGAGAGCCATGTCACAACATTTTCCGCAAGGGTTTTCCCATAGAGAGAAGAAAGATACCAGAGAAGGCCCCCTGCGGCGGCCCCGAGAATAAAGCCTCCGAGAATACGTGTCAGCAATGATGTTTGAACATAAGCCCTGATGAGTCGAATCATAACATTCCTCCCTGGGGAAGTTTTACATACCGGAGACGATACCGATGTTCCAGTTAAATATCAGGCAGAGAAGTTTCATAATAAAATAGAGAACCAGGAAACCGAGAACCGCAGTGATAAACATATTGGCTCGGTAAAGAAAACGATCAGAAAAGGATTTCTTCACCCGATTAACGATGAAAGAGATAACCAGAAGATATCCCCCCAGGCCGATACACGCGGAGGCGATAAAAAGAATCTTGATTCCTGTTGTAATGTCGGGAAAAAGATTCAGGTCAAGGTAAAAGCGATAGCCGATAACCCACCAGACCACCATGCCGGGATTGGATATGGCCAGGGTGAAGCCCTCGAAAAAAGAAATTCTTCCATGGTATTCAATAACATGGGGCTCCTGGTGTGTCAGGTCATGGCGTTCAAGGTACATTTTCACCAGTAGAATCGAGAGAACGACGATACCGAAAATATAGATACCGATCTGAACTTCCTTTTTTACAAGAAAATAACCGAACCCGAAAAGGGTGAGAATACCGTAAATCAGATCAGAGGTAACCGAACCGGCTGCGGTCAGGAGGGCTGATTTCATATGCCCCCTGAGAGAACGTTTGATTACCTGGAGCTGAACAGCACCGACTGGTATGGTTGATACTGCTCCGAGAAATATGCCGAATGCTGCAGTGGCGGCAAGTTTTAATATATATGTATAATCCATCCTCTATCCTTGATCGGTAATTATAAATCCAGATCCGTAATAGGAGGCCGCGGTTGGCGGCCCCCTATTACGGATCTGCTACACTAAAATATTGTTAAGGGGTAATTACAGATTCTGTGTAAGCATTGACAATTAGCAAAAATTACGAAATAAGTCAAGATATATCCCTGAGAAGACAAAACGTGCCTCGCTTCTAGAGGATATTTATTTTTCCCTTGCAAATAATTCGATAAAACCAAAAGATTGAGCAGTCAATCATTTTACCGATACTTCAGGGGGCTCCCATGAATAATAAACCGATACTTCTTAAAAATGGACTCATTATAGACGGAACCGGGGCTCCTTCATACCGGGGAAACGTCCTTGTAGAGAACGGCCTGATAAAAGAAATCTCCCGCGAACCGATTGATGCCGCCGGCGCTGAAACAGTCGAATGCAGCGACCAGGCTGTCTCACCTGGCTTTATCGACATGCATTCTCATAATGACTGGTTTATGCCCTCAAGTGAGAAATTTGAGTACTTTTCTCCTTTTATTGAACAGGGTATTACCACCTACGTGACGGGAAACTGTGGATTCGGGGCATCAGTATTCAAACCCGGCTCAGAGCATATTGAACTCCTTGAAGACAATCTCTTCAAGGCGGGACATCACGGCCTGACCTGGCGCTCAATGGATGAATATTTTCAGCATATTGAACAGAAGGGGCTCCATCAGAACATCGCCACACTCACGGGTCACGGTACCACCCGGGCATCCCTTCGGGGCTATGACGCCGCGCCCGTGAAACCAGAAGAAAGAAAAGAGATTCTCTCTCTCATAGAAGAGTCAATGGAACAGGGCTCACGGGGAGTTTCACTCGGCCTTGGATATGCTCCTGATATATTTACCACCTTTGAAGAACAGAAAGAAGTCGCCGAAACGGTAAAGAAGCATAATGGCTTTATCACCTCCCATGTACGGGCCTTTTCCACAATTTCCGGGGCCTACCCGGTCAAACCCTTTGGCCAGCCCCACAACCTGAAGGCCCTTGAAGAAATGATTACTCTTGCCCGGGAAACAGGAGTGCGGATGCATATTTCTCACCTGATTTTTGTGGGCAAAAAGACCTGGAAAACCCTTGATAAGGCTCTGAGCCTCATTGATAAAGCCATCGACGAAGGCCTCGATATACACTTTGATACGTACGCCCACCACTGCGGCGCCACGGTTATCACCGGTATTCTTCCAGAATGGTTTATGGCGGAAGTTCCCGCAGCCTATGAAAACAAAAAACTTCTCCGCCAGGCCAAAAACCTGATGAATCTATCCTTTGCCCTCCTCGGTTTTAATGCCGATGACATGCAGCTCACGGCGGCAAATCACCCTGACATGGACCAGTATAACGGGATGTTCGTCTCAAATATCGCACAGGACCGAAAAGAGAAAAACTTTAAGACATACATCGAGCTGGCTAAAAAAAGTGACAGTACAGCACGGATGCTTCTTCACAAGTACAGCAACCGGGAGATTATCCTTGAACTGATGCGGCACCGGGCCTCTCATTTTATGACCGACGCGTGGATCGAACCCGAGGGCATACAGAATCCGGGGGCCTTCGGGTGTTTCCCCCGCTTTCTCCAGCTTGCCCGTGAATCAGGAGTCATCAGCCTCGAAGAGACGGTTCACAAGCTAACGGGTAAAAATGCCGCCCAGGCAGGAATCAATGACCGGGGCATTCTGAAAAAAGGCCTTGCTGCAGATATAACCATATTCGATGAAAAGAATATAACTGACAACACGACCCTTGAAAATTCCAGCGCCCGGCCCACGGGCATCGACATGGTTTTTCTTAATGGTAAAAAGATACTCGAAAAGGGAGAGGCGATACCGGGGGTTTTTGCCGGGTCAGTGATCCGGTAAATTAAAAAAGGGACAATGCAGTAATATTGTCCCTTTTCATCAACCAACCGTGAATCTTCCGTTTTTATGTAAAAGGAAGTTTACAGGTCGTCATCCCGGGATAACAAGTATATTCACATGTCTATTGCCGCTCCATAAGCCTGTTTACCTTGTTAAAAAACAGTTGACTTACACCCAAGTCTATAAGCATACACTTATAGACACACTCTGGAGACATTGCATCAAATGAAAGAAAAACTTCAAACCATGGCATTTATCTTTAAAGCCCTTGGAGACCCGAAAAGGCTGCAGATTATCAAGCTGCTCGCTTCTGCAATGGAAGAATCTCTCTGTGTGAGTGATATAGCTGAAAAACTGAAAATCAGCCAACCCGCGGCATCTCAGCATATTAAGATTCTTAAAAATTTAAAGATTCTCGAAGCAAATAGAAAAGGCTTCCGTGTATTCTACACTATTGATTCAGATATTTTAAAAGAATACAAAAAAGAGGTGGATGAACTATTCAAGAAGGCATTTGAAAAATGTCCCCACGAATTTGCATGTTCAAAATGTGAGTACAATAACTCCTGCAGATAAAATTTTTTACAATTAACTATAAGTATTTGCTTATAAACCTATAGAGAGGAGAAAATTCTATGAGTATAAAAATTGATGCTACATCTAAGGGACAATGCGAAGCCTGCAATGGATGCATAAACTGCAGTGACACCTTTTGCATTTTTCATAATCATGGAAATCCGGAGAACTGCTACCGGGACAGGTGTTTGCACTGCAGGGATTATATTCAGAGGGACAAACTTTTTTTGAATAATGTCGGATAACTTATGTTTTGATTAATGAATCACAGCCCCTGAGAGAGAATCCCCCCTTCACTGACAGCAGTCATATCACTGATAATAGTATCATAACTGATTATTTTACCCAGCTGAAACTCCCGTTCGGCCAGTTTTTGCTTATGAAAATCAATGAGCTCATTATCCAATGGCAGGTTGCCGTAATCATAAAAACGGGCAGCCCCGGAAGCATCCTTTACTCCTAAAACTTTTCCCTTAACCAGCTGGCTTGTTGAATACGGTTGATCCAGGACACCCGCTTCAATGGCACATTTTGTCCCGATGGCAATATCTCCATCACCCATTTCAAGCACCTTCTCCATAATCAGAGTTACTTCCTTTTCCATATACTTTACTTCAGTTTTTACTTCTTCATTATCCAAAATATTAAAACACTGGGGGTGCAGCATGTTAAGAAACATTTTAGCATTACGAAAACTGGCAGCCGATCCTTCTTTGGTCGGAATATGATGGGCTTCATCAATGGTCCGGGAGCCACAGACCTGCACACCCCCCAAAACACCAATCATGGTGAAATACGATATGAGGCTGAACACTTTCTCCCTATCAACAGGGAACCTCCCTGTCGGACTAACACTATAGGTAGTTGTTTCCACATCATCAAAACCAAATTTTTTCAAATAACTGTCGGTCATTTTCTTAAGCGTTACTATATATGCCACATCCTGCACAAGGTGTCCCTGGAGCCAGTTGTTAAGCTGTACATGCTTAACCCCTTGAGAAGCAGCAACCAGCACTTCAATAATTTCCGGAACAATCATCAATGAAGGGGGGCTTATCGACGGCATCGCGCCGCTGACACAATACAGTACAGGCACACCATTTTCTTCATAATAGCCCATCAGGCGATTCACATATTGAAAATTATGCAGCACCTTTTCAACCGGAACATCTTTTGTATAATTCCAGAAAGAAATCAACGGACCGCCGGAATAACCGGTGTGGCCTCCCGCAAGACCAATCTCGTGAGTAAGTCGCGCATCAGGTGTCGGGCCGAACATCAAAACAGGAAGGTCAACAGCATCAATTATTTCCCGGGTCCCCTTAACTCCATGAACAACAAAGGGAAATCCATTTAAAACTGCTTTCCCCTTTTCACCGGCACTCCTCAACGCTTCGGCAGCCATCTCAAAACGACAGGTTCGTGTCAGACTGTCGATATAAGAAGTCAGAATATCCGCATCTCCAAAATTCTGCATATACAGCAAAAGTTCTTTATGATTGGCTATGGTATCTGATCCCAGAGAGGGACAGAGGTATGTGAGTTTATTCTCTCTGGCAAAAAGTACTTTCTTTGCGGCATTCTTCATCACCGGCATGCTTTTATGATACGCTACCGCTTCATCAAGTTGAACATCTTTTCCTGTGGGCCACATCGCCAGAACTTTTTCACGCTCCTTCTCAAAATATTCAAAGGACCATTTTTCATTATTTATATTCATAATTTACGCAGAAGCCTCTCCAGGAAGCGTGTTGCCAAGATCATGATTCAGCTGTTTGATTACTTCATCAGGCAGCAGAAAAGGTCTGCTTACCCGGTCGAATCCAAGGTCCTGGAAAGAGCCCTCAGTTTTAGACCACTCTTCCGCGTGAAGAACGAGGTGCCCTCCAATGTAGAGAAAAATATCTTTTAGACCTGACTTTATACATGCATCCTTAAAGCCTTCAACAAGCATTCGCGCATGTCCCGTCAAAGATGAAATCAAAATGGCATCGGCTTTTACCTTTACTGCCTCGTTGATAAAGTCTTCCTGTGAGTTGTGGATACCCAGGGAGTGGACTTCAAACCCTTCATTCCGCAGAGCATGTTCAAGTATTCGAATACCGGTCACATGAACATCTTCACCAATAACACCGGTTACCAGTATACCTTTTGGTTTTAAATTTTGATTCATATTCACCTTCTATTTCAGTTCATAGAGTTGTGCAAAACTCCCAGGATCACCGGTAAAAAATTCAAGACTTTTTATATGGAGATTCCCTTCGGGTGTTTCAGCAAGCTTGTAATAACCGATGCCGTCAAGATTACAGAGTTCTTTGTCTGTTTTCCGATCATATTTTTTTACTTTCAGGATAGAGGCAGTTTTAAGTTGAACCGGATCAAACATCATATCAAGGGGTTCAAGATTTTCCCAGATAGTTAAATGACCTTCAACAAGAAAATCTTTCCAGTCTTTTCGGTTGCTGAAGTGAAGGGGGTACCCGCCGCCTTTAAGCTGGAAATAAGCGGTAACAGAAATATCTTCGCTCCAGTACTTATCCATTTTTGATATTGTTTCAGCGTCTTGAGCATAACGGCTGTAATCCTTAAAATAATCTTCCATAAGTTTTTTAAAATAACTGTAATCAACTTTCATTTTTCACCCTATTTAGTATCCCCCTGAGAGGTTAATTACTTCTCCGGTTATATTCCCCGCGCCATTCGAGCAAAGAAAAAGAACAAGTTCTGCTATCTCAGTTTCTGTTGTCAGTTTTTGGGTATCAGACTGACAGGTAATTGCTCTCAAGATATCTTCTTCTGAATTTCCTGATTTTTCAGCAAGTCCTGGCAGTCTGGAATTGACAATACGGTCTGTTAAAATCAAACCGGGGGCGATCGAATTAACGGTAATTCCGTATGATGCGGCTTCCCTTGAGAGACTTTTTGTCAAAGCGTCGAGACCCGCCTTGCTGATATTATAGGTTGCAGAATTTACAGGATTAACACGAGATGCGACAGATGAGATATTAATAATTCGTCCAAACTTATTATTTATCATCCCAGGCAGGAAGTCCCTGGCCAGTTGAAAGGCTCCGACAAGATTAACATTCAGGACACTTTGTAATTCTTCTACAGGGGTTGTTGTCACCGGTCCCATAAAACCTGAAATTGCCGCATTATTAATTAAAACATCAATACTGCCTATTTGTTCCCGCACCCTGGAAACCGAAAAATTGATACTTTCACTATCCCCAATATCGGTTTGAAAGAATTCAGCTTTTCTTCCATCGTTTCGAAGCTCATCAACAACCCGCTTCCCCTTTTCTTCGTTTCGACTGAAAATCAGAATGTTCGCACCAGCGTGTGCCATAGTTCTGCAAATTTCCCTTCCGATACCACCGGAGCCACCGGTAACGAGTACATTTCTATTTTTAAAAATTTCCATTAATATCTATCACCTCTTTACTGATTCTGCGCATTCAAAAAGAACTTCCCTTTCAGATTTCAGGCGAAAGAAAAAAATTCTTCCCCGGGCGCCCTGACGAATTGATCCTTCAATGAGAAAACGTTCACTCCGGCTCATCTCACCATATGCCTTATCTATATCTTCTACCTTCAGCCCCAGGTGATGCATTCCTGCCGGATCATCTACTATGGGACTTGCAGAATCAGTAACTTCCAGCAGTTCCAGGTGTGAGTCACCTTTTCCGAGAAAGGCAATCTTCATGCCTACTTCATCGTATTGCTCAACACTGCTGCACTCATAACCAATATAAGAAAAATCATCACAGACTGAATCAATGTCAGAAACCTTAATAGCGATGTGATCTATATCCTTTAGCACAGACAACTTTCCTCAACTCTTTGAAGTGATGCCAGGCAGTTATTCTTGATCAACTGAGGAGAAACCCGGTGATATACCGCGATATGATTCTCACCAACCCCCGATGACGCGATAATAACCCTGTCTCCTTCCTTTATCAATCCCTGTTCTACAGCTTCAAGATGGTTGGTAGGGGCAGCCGCAACAGCAATATTACCGTACTTCTCAAAGGAGTTATAAAATTTTTCCTTCGGAAGCCCGAGGGCTTTTCTCCACACATCAGGAGTCCATGGGACAGGCTGATGGGTCACAAAAAAATCAATGTCACTTTCACCACAGCCAACCTTTCCGAGTGCCTTGCCGACAACATTCTTCATATCGTGATGGGCTTCTTCAGCAATTTCCTTACACTGTTCCATATCATAAAAGGTCACATACTCCTGTTCATGAGTGCTTCCCTGAACTGTCGGCACCATCAGGTTCGGCTTTCGTTTTCTGAACATGATTGCTTCGTGTCTGCTCCCTGTACTTGTAGAATGAGAAGAGATCAGGCCGTAGCCATCTTCCACTTCCCCTACAATACCTGCCATGGCTCCATCACCGATATATACACTGTAGTAGGTTGTCTTATCATTGATGATTGAATCAAGGGCGCTGCCGACAATAAGAACTTTCTTTTTAGTACCACACTGCACCAGATTCATGGCAATTTCCATCATGGTTACAAAAGATGAGCAGCATGTATCAACATTGTACGCCCCGGCATTTTCTAAACCGAGCTTATGCTGAACCAGGGACGCATCAAGGGGTACATGGGAATCAGGAACAAGGGAAGAGCAGAGGACAAGATCGATCTCTGACTTATCGATTCCTGAATGAAATATAGCCAGAGCTCCAGCCAGGGTCTCAGCGTCAGAAGAAAGCATGGGATGGGGAACCAGTGAATTTTTCCATGAATAGGGATCCATGGGGACACGCCTTCTTTCTTTCGCCCCCTGGAAGGGGTCGCTTCTTTTTTTGGGGGGAAGTTTCTCCAGCCACGCCTCGAACCAGGGCTGACTCTCCCAGCCGTCAAAATTTGTTTCAACTCTCCCGGGAAGATTTCCTGTTTCTTCAATTTCATCTATATATTCATCATAGAGAAGCGTCTCTTCTCTTAAAAATTTCACCAGTTCACTCCGTTGTTCCTCAGGAACATGTTTTGCCGGAAGATAGCCACCCAAGCTGATTAAACCTGCAGGTATAAAATTATTTGACATATTTCTCTCCTTGAAACGCGATAAAGACAATATATTAATTAACCGGTTAATTAATATATTGTCTCCTTTTTGTCAAATATAAAACATATTGTCAGATTAGCTGGACAGGGTATTTTTATGAGAAAATGCCGATACGAAGAAAGTACGACAAGATTTAGTGCAGTAAGGCGCATTGAACTAAACCCAGGTATACAATCAATTTACAGGTTGTTTAATTCTTTTTTGATAGCCTTTCCAATTGCCTGTATGACATAGGGCTTTTTTATATAAGATCCCACACCAAGAGACTGGGCCTCTAAAACCCTCTCTGTTTCTGAATATCCGCTGCTGATAATAGCTTTTTGCGCTGGATTATTTTTTAAAATCCTTCTGTAGGTTTCAAGTCCATCAATACCCGGATCCATAATCATATCCAATATCAAAAGATCTGCACAGTTATCTTCCAGGTACTCAAGAGCTTCTTCTCCACTTGAAACAGAGTAGACTGTATAACCAAGCTGACCAAGCAATTCCCGGGCAATCTCTCTCTGGCGTTCTTCATCATCAACTACCAGGATCACTTCACCATTTCCGCTGAGAGTTTCTATAAGGACAGGTTCTTCTTCAGGTTGAATCTCCTCACGATAAACCTGAAAATATAAATCAAACGTTGTACCCGAAGAATTGCTTTCAACATTTATATACGCATCATGATCCTGCACAGCATTCCAAACTACCGCAAGACCAAGTCCTGTCCCGCTTTTTCCCATCACTTTTTTTGTATAAAAAGGTTCAAAAATTCGGCTAAGATTTTCTTCCGGTATCCCCGATCCGGTGTCCCTGACACTTATCATTATATATTCACCGATGTTTATAGTATCATACCCCTTCAAAGGTTTATCAAGGTACCTGTTGCCCGAGCTGACAGTAACGACCCCTTTGAGGGAAATTGCTTCAGCTGCATTGGTGACCAGGTTCATCAATATTTTCTTCATATGAACTTTCGAACCCAATAAATTAAGAAGCTCGGGTTCGAGAATATTCTTAAAAGATATATTTGGATATTTTTGCACAAGACTGACATGTTCAGCAGAAGAAGAGTAATCTTCAATTACTTGATTCATATTAAGAACTTCTTTACCAGCAGCTACACCCCTGGCTATAGTAAGCAGGTCAGATACAACGTCCGCAGCTCTCTGTCCTGAGTCCTTTATTACCTCAAGGGGACGCCTCAAAGGGCTGTCTTCGGGGAGTTTCATTAAGACAAAATCCGGATAACTGACAATTCCTGAAAGTATGTTGTTTAAATCGTGAGCAATGCCGCCAGCCATCAATCCGAGGGATTTCATTTTTTCTTCCCGGTTCAACTGCTGGGCCAGTTCTTCACGCTCCTTTTCTGCATTTTTTAAATTCGTGATATCCCTGGTTATTCCCTCAACACCTTGCACCACTCCATTTTCATCTTTGAAGAAATGAGCATTGGTAGAGGCCCACCAGATAGAACCATCTTTTCTAACTAAAGGCGCCTCAAAATTTTCTACAGAACCATTTTCCGAAAGCTCCTTTAAAAAATTTTTACGTTCTTCGGGATGCAGATAAACTTCTTCTGCCATTTTTATTCCGATGCTTTCCTCAACAGTATAACCGGATAACCGGTACACCGAAGGTGAAATGAAAACAATTTCTCCATTCAAATCAGTACGGTAAAGAAGATCAGGAGTTCGGTCTACAAGATCTCTGTATTTTTCTTCACTCAACAATAGAGCTTTTTCTGAGGCTTTTTGACTGGAAATATCGGTATGGGCTCCCACAAGGGCTACAATCGCCCCCTTACCATCCTTGATTGGGTAGGCCCGCAGGTTTATAGTAGCTTCATTACCTTCGACAGATCTCATTGCAACTTCACCAGACCATTGTCCCCCTGCCATAATCACACGAAACATCTCATCGGCAATATCCTTGTTGACATATAACGATGAGGGGTGGTCCTTCAGATTTCCAAATAATTCAGTAAAGGTCCGGTTCTGGTACCAGTGATTTCCTTCTGGAGTCGCCATTCCAATTGCGTCAAAAGAATTTTCAACAGCATCTTTAAATATATTTAAAGATTTTTCAACTTCCTTTCTATCAATAATTTCCTTTCTCAGTTTTTCATTACTTAACAATAGAGCTTTTTCTGAGGCTTTTTGACTGGAAATATCGGTATGCATCCCAACCAGACTGATGATATTTTCTGCAATATCCTTTACAGGGTAAGCTCTCAAATTAACAGTAATAACCCGGTTATCCCGAGTTTTCACTTCAACCTCTCCAGACCATTGCTCCCCCGCAATTATAGTTTTAAAAACTTCTCTCCCTTTACCTTCACTCACATACAATGAAGCCGGAGGATCATTTCCGATATCGCCAAAAAGTTCATTAAAGACTTTGTTCTGATACCAGTGCTCTCCTTCTGGGGTAGACATGCCTATGGCGTCAGAGGAATTTTCCACTGCATATTTAAAAATATTTAAAAATTTTTCAACTTCCTTTCTTTCAATAATTTCTTTTCTCAACTTCTCATTAATTTCTTGTAAATCTTTGGTTCTCTCATCAACCCTGTTTTCAAGATCGTCATGAGCCTGCTGCAGCAGTTCCTGCATATGCTTTCTTTCTGTGATATCTGTAGATATCCCGCATACCGCATAGATAGTGCCGTCAATTTTTTTAAGGGGAAACTTAATAGAGATATAGGTATGAAGGCCGTCATCATGAAGAACTTCTTCTTCAAATTCAAGACTGGCATTATTTATAATTATTTTTCTGTCATTCTTCTGAAGGTTATCGGCTACATCTTTTGGAAATAAATCGAAATCAGTTTTACCAATAAAGTCATTTTTTGTCACATGAAAAAGTTCTTCATATCGACTGTTGATAAAAAGATACTTACCCTCTACATCCTTAAGATAAATAACAGCAATTGAGTTATCCAGAATTGACCGCAGCCTTTCTTCACTTTCTTCAAGTGTAGACCAGACTTCTTTGTACCGGAGGTTTTCCTGTTCCAGTTCAAGTATTCTTTTTTCTAATTCAGAATAAGAGGGTTTGGAATCTTTCATCTATAATTATCTTTCTCTTTTTGGGTAACAATATCATGATGTCATCATGATATTATTACCCAAAAAGTGCTCTTTGTCCATAATTATTTGCCCTTAGAATTACCCTTCATGCAGATAAACTTCCCCCCGGTATTGATTCTTTTTGCCCAAGACTCTTTTATCGCGCTTAAGAGTGAGCACTCACTCCACATAGAGCAAAAAGCTTGGAAATTTAACCTGTTTTTAACAAAATTTCTACGAAATCACTATTTATTACTTGTCAAAATACGAATTACACATTTAATTTGATGTAACAATACGCAAATGAACAGAAACCAATAAAAAATCAGACAGCACGGCATAGAGAATACCGACTGTCGGAAATTTTTTTTACATCCGGGAGGATACCAGAATGAAAAAGATACTGATAATTACCGGCCCCGCAGGGGACGCCCAGGGATGGGGAAACATGGCGGCGACCCAGGACCTTTGTGATGCCCTGAACTCAGACGGCAAATCCGCTGAAATCGCCTATGTCGAAACCATGGAAGACTTTGAAAAAGTTCTCGAAGAAAAGGACTATGACATAGTCTGGAGCGCCCTCTACTACATCTCAGAACGGGAAGATATCATCGGTATGAATATTGATGACGATGCGTGGCTCGCCGACAAGTTTGACAAAAAGGGCATCCCCTATATCGGCCCCGATTCTCAATGCATGAAAGACATGATCGACAAATTTTCTACCCACAGTATATTAAAGCAAAACAATGTGGCGGTTCCGAATCACTTTCTCGTAGGCCCCGGAGATCCGGTCCCGGAAATGGACTACCCCGCCTTTGTCAAGCCGAGTTGTGAATCACGCTCAGTCGGTATCAGTGACGAGTCGGTAGTACACAATAAAGAAGAACTCGCTGCCCGCATTAAATATGTTAATGACACCTTTGAGCAGCCCGCCCTGGTAGAAGACTTTCTTCCGGGACTGGAATATACTGTCCTGATGCTCGGCAATGACGAGAACCAGGAATTCTTAGCCGGCCATGTTATCACTGATGAAGCACACTACGGTCAATACCAGATTTTCCGCAGCGACATGCGGGGTGTCGGCATAACCAAGGTCAAGGTACCCGATGCTCATGCAGAAGAGGCAAATGAACTCTGCCGTCAGGCGGTCACCGCCCTCAACTGTAAAGATCATGTCCGTGTCGACATGCGTTTTGCCGCCGACGGAAAACTTCGTGTCATCGAAGTCAACGGTATACCGGGACTCAAGCCGGTAAAAAGCTGGAGCCCCCAGCTCTACACACTGTACCACGGCAGCGAGCAGGGCCCGGAAGAAGATTACCGCCAGCTGGTCCACCAGGTAGCGGATTCAGGTCTGAGCCGGTACGGGCTTAAGTAAATGACAATCCCCCACTGCCATAAAACGGCAGACCGGTTCAGGTCTGCCGACAGCACTCTGGGAGAAGGAACCCCTGGGGGCTTTGCCTGGGATATTGACCTCACAAGCCCATGCATAGCTACCGCAATTCACAGCGGACACAATGTGCGTAGCGAACTGCACCCTCTCATGTCACTGACCGAAGAGGTTCGCTTCTTCGAAGAAGATCCGGCAACAGATGCAATGATCAAAGAAAGCCCCGGAGCGGTATGGGGCCTCGATTCACGTTCAGAATATGATCTTAACCGCCCCGCCGATGAAGCGGTTCCGGTAACTAAAGAAATGTTCTGGGGTGAGGAAGTTTACAACAAAAGGCCCGATGACGCAATGATTGGCCGAAGCATGGAAAAGTACGATGCCTTTTACCGGTTCATGGGAAGTCTTGTGACGGTACTCCTTGAACGTTTCGGCTTCTGTGTAATCTATGACATCCATGCCTACAACATCGGCCGTCAGGTTGAAAAGGGCCACGATTCACCTCCTGTATTCAACATCGGTACTGAGCAGCTTGACCGCAACAAATGGGGAAGCGCCATCAATGCATGGATTTCAGAACTTAAAAAAATCAACATTCCAGGCGAAAAGATACGGGTTGCTGAAAATGAAGTCTTCTTTGGCAGAGGAAACTTTTGCCGCACTCTGACAGAATGGGATGAAAGAATACTGGTTCTTCCCACTGAAGTATCAAAAATATATATGAACGAAAAGACGGGAGAGTTCTACGAGGATATTATTGCCTCTCTTGCTCATCAGCTTGGAAGTGCAATAAAGGCCCATGAAGCCTTTTTTTCTGAGGAACCAGCCCGCAAAAGAAAAAGCGGGGATTTCTTAAAAACAACCCCGATCTTTCTCTTTTAAAAACGTAACCTTGCAGATGATGTGTACGGCTCCCCGGGGATCGTACACATCATCTGCAAAAAACAATATTACTACAAAATTAAAATACTGGTTGATGAATCACCGGTAATTATTTTAAAATAACAATAAGCTGAGGCAATCACATGAAAAACATTTATTACATCGACGGACAATTCGTAAATGACGACGAAAGCGTTATCTCAGCCCGGGACCTGACGGTTCTGCGGGGATTCGGTATTTTTGACTTTCTTATCACCTACAACAAGCGGCCCTTTTTTCTGAAAGAGCATATTCAGCGCCTTGAAAATTCAGCGAAGCACATCGGCATGAAACTTGGTCACAGCAACGAAGAGATATGCGCGATAGTTGAAGAAACCCTGAAAAAAAACACCCATCACGACGAATCAAATGTACGCATTGTCTATACCGGCGGCGTCAGCTCAGACGGCATCACACCCGAAGGAAACGGTAAACTGATGGTCATGGTCACTCCCCGCCATATACTTCCCGAATGGTGGTACACTGACGGGGCTAAAATAATAACCAACCGGATGGAGCGTTTTATCCCCGGGGCAAAGAGCACCAATTACCTGAACGCGGTCTTCGCCCTTAACATGGCCCATGATCAGGATGCCATCGAATCAATTTATGTCGACCAGTCAAACCGCATCCTTGAAGGAACCACAACAAACTTCTTTTTCTTTAAGGAAGGAAAACTGATAACTTCAAAGGAAGGAATTCTTCCCGGTATCACCCGAAGTGTTATCCTTAAGCTTGCGGGCAAAGAATTCGATATAGAAGAAAGGGACATTGATTTCAGCGAACTTGAAAGCATGGAAGAAGTCTTCCTTACCGCATCAAATAAGGAAGTTGTTCCCATTGTGCAGATCGATGACCTCACCATCGGCAGCGGAAAGCCGGGGGAACGAACCCTGAAGATCATGAAAACATTCAGAGAATACACCGAAGCATTCGGCAAGGGCCAAAACTAATATGAAAAAAACCGTCACCTGTCCATCAGACCTGCCTGTCACCCGGGCGGAGATCAATCTGAAGGCACTGGGCCGCAACTATGATGAACTGAAACGCTGCGCCCCCGGTGCCTCCGATATGATGGTCGCGGTAAAGGGTGACGGCTACGGCCATGGAGCGGTTGAAGTAACAAAGGTTGCCCTTTCCCATGGTGCCCGCTTTTTAGCGGTTGCCCGTTTCAATGAGGCATGCGCATTACGGGAGGCGGGCATCGATGCACCGATACTGATCTTCGGCTACACCATGGCGCCTCACCTCGGCTACGCTTCAGAAAATAATATCAGCATCTCCATCAATTCAATGGAAAGCGCCGAGGCGGCATCAAAAGAGGCCCGTAGCCTTAAAAAACTGATCCGCGTTCATGTAAAAATCGACACCGGTATGGGACGCCTCGGCCTTACTGCAGACGGACTCTCAATTCAGAAAGATGAAAACGGCAGAAGTGCGGCTGAAAAAGTTATGGCCATCGCCGACATGCCGGGGATTGAACTGGAAGGCGTCTTTACACACTTTGCCTGTGCGGACCACCAGGATAAAAGCTCAGCAAAAAAACAGGCTCTCATGTTCAAAGAGCTTCTCGACGACCTTGAGAGCCGCGGTCTGAAGATACCTTTTCGCCACGCGGCAAACAGCGCGGCGACCATTGAGCTCCCTGAGGCCCATTTCGACATGGTGCGTCCCGGCATTTCCCTTTACGGCCTCTGGCCTTCAGGTGATGTGAACCGTGACCTCATCGACCTGCGCCCCGTCATGTCAGTCAAGTCACAGATCATCCAGGTAAAAAAAGTGGGTCCCGACTTTGCCGTCAGCTACGGAAGTACCCATATCACCTCAGGGCCCGCCACCATCGCCACGGTGCCCATCGGGTACGCCGACGGGTATCACCGTGTACTCTCAAACAAAGGAAGCATGCTGGTCCACGGACAGCGGGCCCCCATTATCGGACGGGTCTGCATGGACCTGACCATGATCGACGTCACACATATTCCCGATGTAAAGCTCGAAGATGAAGTAGTCATCCTCGGGCCCCAGGGAGACGAAGAAATCACCGCCGATGAAATTGCCGAACTGGCGGGAACCATCAACTACGAAATTGTTTCATCGCTCACTTCACGGGTCACCCGTGTCTACATTCCATGATCTGCCCCGGGAGAATAAAAATGTCTTTACATACTATAAACTGGAAAAAGGGAACATGGCATGCATCGGCCGATGTTCCCCTTGCTGAAATTATTATAAGCGCTGACTGGGCGCCCATCCGGGACTTTGCTCCCCTTATCGCCGACAATCCTGAAAGTGTTTACGGTGACCTTCTTGAAGAACTACGCGATGCTGACCTCCGTGTCACCAACCTTGAATCCACCATGACCGACCAGGGAAGCGGCGTTCATAAAAGCGGTTCGGTCTTCAAGGGAATGAACCAGCATGTCTCAGGTCTCTCAGCAGTTCCCTTTGAGATTGCCGCCATGGCAAACAACCATGTATTCGATTACGGCCTCGAAGCGTTCAAAAATACCTGCGGGCTTTTAAAAGAAAAAAATATCGATTCGACAGGAGCGGGCCTTTCAAAAGAAGAGGCAGAAAAGCCTTTGATAAAGGAAGTTAAGGGCGTAAAAATTGCCTTCATAAATTTTAGTGAAGGAGAAGACCTGACGGCCGCAGTAAATGGACCCGGGGTCTTCGGATGGGAAGTCGACCGGGTCTGTGAAATCATAAAAGACATAAAGGATACAGTGAATGCCGTTGTGGTAATATGCCACGCGGGCCTCGAATACATTCCCTTCCCCCCCCCCTACATTGCCAGGACATTTCGGCAGGTTGCTGACGCGGGTGCGGATCTTGTCATAGGCCATCACCCCCATGTACCCCAGGGTATTGAGATTTATAACGGCACCCCCATCTGCTACAGCCTGGGAAACTTTCTCTTTTTTCAGCAGACAAACCTGAAGTACCGAAAGCTCGGCTACATGATCAAAGCGGGTATCTCAAGCGAGGGAGTCAGCAGTATCCGGGTGATACCCTACGGCATTGGGACTGAGAACCTCTTCCTTCTTAAAAAGAAAAAATATGAAAGCTTTATGAATAAGCTTCAGGAAATTTCTGAACCCCTCAAAGATTTTTCGCAGATTGAGGCGGCATGGCACGGCTTCTTAAAATATTATGGTCTTGAAGGTTTCAAAAATGAAATCGGCGGCATCATGGCTGCCCTTGACGAAGACCTGCCCAAGGCGGCGGCGAAGTTTCGCAACCGGTTGACCACTCAACAGCACCGGCACCACCTGGTCGACCTGATGAGCCGCATCATGGACGGAAGTCTCAATGATGCCCCGGAGTGGGCCTTGAAATTGACAGAACTGTGGCTTACAACAACCATCGACGAACAGGACGCATAATGAAATTTTTATCAGATGAACAGGCAGCCCGGCTGCGCAAAAAAAAACATCTCTCCATCGGCATTACCGACTCGGGGCTTGGCGGCCTGGCAATCTGTGCAGACATTGTCGAAGGCTTTAAGCGTTTCAATGCCTTTGAAAAAATAACCGTAACCTATTACAACGCCTGGCCTGAAGAAAACCGGGGCTACAACCGTATCGAAGATCATGATGAAAAACTGAAAATTTTCAACAGAGCCCTCGAAGGAATGCTTCCATACGAACCTGATATTATCCTCATTGCCTGCAACACCCTTTCTGTGATATACCACGAGACCCGGTTCAGCGGTGAGACTGACATTCCCGTTATTGACATTGTTGACTTCGGGGTTGACCTGATACATAAAGATCTGACAGACAATCCCGGTAAAAACGTTCTCATCACCGGCACTGTAACAACCATCGAATCAGAGGAGCATAAAAGGCGTCTCGTCACCCGGGACATCGCCCCGTCACGAATTACCGGCCAGGCCTGTGATCAACTTGCCACCACTATTGAAAAGGGACCGATGAGTCCCGGTGCCCTGGCGCTGGTAGAAAAATATATGCTCGAGGCGTCGAAAAAGCTCCCTGACACCACTGCTGACACCGCCATCGCTCTCTGCTGTACCCACTTCGGCTACAGCGCCGATGCCCTGCAAAAAGATCTTCAAAGCCATATTGAAGGAAGTGTAAGTATCCTGAACCCGAACCGCGCCATGGCTGACTTTCTGGTGAACCTGTGCGGCAGTGACGCTTCCGGATCAGAACCATCTTCAGATATAGACCTGAAAGTGGTATCACGCATTCCGTGGAATAAAGAGAAAATTAGCGCCATTTCGGCAATCATTGAAAAGACTTCCCCCATGACGGTGAAAGCCCTGAAGAATTATTCCTTCATTCCGAATCTCTTCCCTGTAGACTGATAACAAAAAGGCCTGCGGCTTGCGCCACAGGTCTCAACACCTTACAAAATATATCTTTTATTCTACCAGTTTCCAGAGTGTGACCTGATCCAGGCCCGCTACAACGCCGTTCCGCCTCGAGCCTGTCACCCAGAACGCATTGTTATAATAGTAAAGGGCATTTCCAAAGGCCGGACTGCTGGATATTTCGTAGGAACCGGTTCCGTTATAATCGGTATCGACAACAAGACCGGTTTTCAGATCATTGTAGCAGAAAGCAAAAACATTTGCCGAGAAATTCCCCAGAGAGAGTCTACCCATGGTAGCGGATACAAGAAAACAATCACCGTTGACACCAAGATCCGGATCGCTGAACTGGCGGTCACCCTGCACTCTTTCATTTTCAGTTGTTCCCAGCACAGCCATTCCTGAATCATCGAGGAGCCAGGTTTTCAGGTAAAAACTGTCATCGGAAAAAGAGACTTCATTGCCCCCATCGATACACTTGATGCCGGCGCCAACTATCCTGTCATTTGTTTCATCAATATAGAGTGCCGTTACCCGGTTGTAGAAATGACCATTCAGGCTCCAACTGCTTCCGTCCCACGATGAATCAAGAAGAATATACCCGTCCCGTCCTGTATCTGGATCATTATCACCATCTGCATTATCAATATCCCTGCCCCATGTGGTGTCAAGGGCCAGGGAAGAGGTAAATTTAAAAATCGCGTTATTGGGGTGGTTGTATGACCCCTGAGTACGTTTGACAGTACCGGCCACAAAAAAACTGCCGTCGCTCTTTTTTGACACAGCATAGGCGGCGCCATCAAAGGAGGAAGTATAGCTGGTCGAGACACTGCCATCAGAGGCATCAACCTTTGCCAGGTAGAGTTTATCGCTAAGCATTCCCGGTACCATAACATACTCGTCGGAACCTTCTGACACCACAAGAATTCTACCCATGTTTGAGTACCCGCCGCTCCCGGAAACGGTCAGAACAGTTCCTGAGTTAAAACCGGAATCGAGATTCCCTGTGCTGGTATATTTCCAAAGATACAGGTCTTCTTTATTTTCCCAGCCGTCACCAGCCAGAAAAACACCATCACTCGAAAGGGCTGTCGATTTACCGTAACATTCAGCTCCGCTTACCGTTGCCGTCACAATACCATTGGTCCCGAAACTGGAATCTTTGAGCGTACCGGGGAACAGCTTAATCAGAAAAGCCCCCCATTCATTCGCACTGCTGTTCATAGTAGCGGAACCGGCTATAAAAATGGCGCCAGAACCGGAGATGGTCACGTCACGGGCGGTTTGAAAGCTTACCGGGTGACCGGAAATGTCACTGGCATACCAGCCTGTCTGAGTGATGGACCGATGGGTACAGGTGGCTACGGCATTGATCGTTCCACCGGCGGCTGTGTAAAACTCATTAAAGCGAAGAGACACATCCATCTTATCCGGTTCACTGGATACCAATATCCTGTAGGGCTGCCCCGGTTTAAGCAAAGCCGTGAATTCGTGTACCCCATTGGCAGATGAAGTAATGGTCTCCACGGTTGTGAGATTCCAGGGATCTCCCACCAAAAGCCTCAGGCTTAGGGATTTTCCCTCTTCAAGGTCTATGACATTGACTCCTGAGACAATGGTTGCTGCAGAGCCATTGGAGTATCCCCTGGTAGCAAGGGCATTGGCAAAGTTTCCGCTGCCATCAGTTGTTCTGCTCCATGAACCGAGTCGAGGCAGACCGGATAATGCGCCATCCAGGTTAAAGCTATCTATCAGTTTTTTTTCAGAATCACAGAAAACGACGGCCTCAGAGGCATCCAGGGTTGCCTGCACCTGGAGGGGTGACGCACCTGTTGAGGCAGTATTATTAAAGAGGATAACAGTAAAAGCGCCCGGTTCGATTACCGTGTCTTCTGAATTATCACCGGAAACAATTCGATGACCCGAATCATTCAGCGCTCCCGCGTTCAGGGAGCTATCGGATACTGCACTACTGTCAGCGATATAGCAATCCTTAATATCGACAGACTCTGTTCCTCCGTTGTAGATTTCAATGTAATCTGTTTCACACAGGGGATTACTGACAATTTCATTTATTACAAGACCCGAATAGTCAATTTCGGGTGCGCCGTCACCCCCGCCATCACACCCGGCCAGGATGGAAAGACTGAAGACAAGCAGTAAAATACATAGCGTGGAGCATCTCTTTTCTTTTCTGTACATAGACACCTCATATTACTCTTTTTTTTTCAAAAACACACTAACGGACGCGCAAATAAAGTGTCAAGAGATTTACAATTATCTGTAAGAATATTTTCATAGACAAAGAGGGTTATTTGCCCCGGCTAATGCTGCCTGTTGTAAGGCCCCCGGTCCGGAGAGAGGTACAGAGCCCTACAGCGGTTTACGGCGCGGAAAAATGCCTTTAACTTCCCCCCCCCTATAAAAAACCGGTCAGGCAATCCCTTCGCTGACCATCCACTGGTAGCTGTCGGTGAACATCTTCTCAAGGCTGCAGGTTGAAAATCCGAGCTCTTTTTCAGCTTTACCCGAATCTATATTCATCACCTGATTCATCAAAACATGTTTTTCAGGAGTCAGAATCGGTTCCCGGTTGGTAAAACGGGAAACCAGGTTAAGGAAATAAGCCGCCATTGACAGGGGTGTTGTGGGAAGTGAAACCTTTGGGGATTTAATCTCAAGAATCGTACAGACAACATCAACGATATCATAGAAAGAGGCGTGGACACCCCCGAGAATATAATTCTCTCCCCTTCGCCCCTGTTCCCAGGCTACAAGATGGGCCGCAGCGTAATCCCGCACATGTCCGCAGACACTGATGCCCCGGGGAACTCCCTTCATGGTGCCGTTTTTCAAGAGAGAAAAAATTTCAGGTGTGTAATTATAATCATAGGGTCCGATAATCTGCGCCGGGTTAATAATGACTGCATCCAGCCCCTGCTCAATACCTTTATGAACTTCCTGCTCTGCCAGGTATTTTGTTTTATAATAATGAATTCCGCTTTCCAGGGCCTTCGAGGGGGTCTCTTCGGTTAAGGGGGCACCTTCGATTGTTCCGTAGGCCCCGATTGAAGAGGTATGAATGAAACGCTTCACATTTTTTTGTAAAGCCGCCTCTACCATATTGCGGGTACCGGCCACATTGATCCGGTACTGCCGGGAGTTGAATCCCCGCCAAAGGCTCGTATCGCCGGCGGTGTGAAAAACCGCGTCAACATTTTCAGGCATCGCTGCAAGAAGAGAATCCTTATCAGAAACATCACCAATAACCTGGACCGCCTTCATCGTATCAAGGGCTGCGGTATTCGATGTAGTACGCCGAAGGGCAAAGATCTCCCAGCCCGCTTCCGCCAGATGCTCAACAATGTTCAATCCCAGAAAACCGGTACTTCCGGTTACGAATGCTTTTTTGGCCATGTTCAGTTTCCCCCGGACTCTCACTGGCTCAGAGCCAGCAACCCGGAGAATTGATCATTTTAGGATTGTTTGCAAGTAATTTTTACACTTTTAATGCCATATAAATACGAAAAGGGAGCAGTGCCCGGTACGGGCACTGCTCCCTTTTCGTATTTATATGATGTGCATCCTGAAGGGATGCACATCATGATATTTTTACTGATTTACATTAACATTATCAAAAAATCCGCTGCAGCGCCATGACGCATCATGGGACGTCACGCCGAGCCCGAAGTAGACCGTTGAACCCATATTTATTACAACCGGGCCTCCCTGCTGAACCCATGAGCTCCCGTCAGCTGAATAGAATGCCGTGAAGCTGTTTCCCTGGCGGACAATCTTTACCCAGAGAGGGGCAGCCAGGCCGCCAGTCGTGGAATGAGAAGCGCTTCCGCCGCTTAAGGCGCGGTACTGAAAGGAAGCCCCCTGCTTCGGAGTGACCACCATCATGGCAAAGGTCGAATCAGCGTTCAAGGTCTCCCGGATCATTACGCCGGCCTTCGACCAGGCATTTATATCCTCCTGAATGCTGTATACCCGGGCAGTAATTTCACCATCACCGGTCAGGGAACGGGCGGTAAAATGAAACTGGTCAGAACTTCCCCATATATCATTACCCGCGCCGGTTACCGTGAAGGTATCCCGAATCCCATAGGCATACCCTGCATTGGCGGGCGATCCGATATCAGTTGACATCCACTCTTCGGGGAGCGTCAGAACCGGGCTGCCGCTTCCTGATTCAGTTACCCCGTAGTAGGGATTATGCACATAACCATAGTCATAGACCCCTTCAGAGAGAAGAAAAGAAAAGTTTCCCGCAAAATATGCGGCAGGATCTTTAAAGTACTGATTGTTCCAGGGAGCATGGGCCCCTGAATCCTGGCCATCGGCGCCAAAACTTCCGTAACTCTTAAAGGGATAATTGTTATAGATATTCCTGCGGCTCCAGAGCTCATCAATTTCGACCAGGCCGTAGTCATAGGCGTGACTGAAGGCACCGCCCCCGCATTCTGTCGGCGCTTCACCGACATCAGCAACATTATAAATTATCCCGTCGTCACCCACATTGTGATCTCCAGGGCGGTAGTTTTCAATACCATGCCCATGGGCGCCCGTATCCCAGTCGCCGTTAATGACATCGCCGTTAGACGAAATAAAAATCTTCGGATGACTTCCGTTAAAATACAAATCACTACCGGTATATTTCTGCATATCCCCATGACGATTGCTGATCAGGGCCTTGAAGGTTCCGTAGTCAGACGGATCATCTCCCTTGCGGATACAGATATAGACATCTTCCATATCATTTTCATGGCGGTCAGCCTCAATCACCGCGTCATCAGTAGCATGAAAATACTGATACCCGAGGAAAAAATGCGTATCGGTTTCAATAAATGAACAGTAGGCGTTACCGATCATCTTTGAATAGTCGCCATTGCGGGGAAAATTCTCCCAGTTATTTCCCGCGTACCAGTCCCCGTCAAAGTTTACTTTTGTAATCATGTCCTGAGACTCGTAAAAACGATAAAAGAAGGTCGTATCATTTCGCGTGTCATGATACACCTGCGGCGCCCAGTACTGGAGAACCTCCAGGCGCGTCGGCACCTCAGGCTCATCAGGGGCAACAGTAACCCCATTGATAGCAACGTCGTCGATAAAGGTATCTTTATCATTATCATCAGCATTTCCCCCCTGGCCGATAAAGCGGACTTTTACCCGGTCAGAGGGCATTATGTACTCATCAAGATTATATGACTTCTGGACATAGCTGTTTATTTTGGTCAGGTGAGCGATCTCTGTCCAGGTACTGCCGTCGTCATTTGAGACCTGGATGTAACAGTGATTAAAATAATCATGCCAGAACCAGGTACGTACTTTTTCTCGAATCCAAAAGGTGAGAATATTATTTTCAGTTCCCGAAAGGTCAATGGTAGGTGAGATCATGCTTCCCTGGGATCCGTTGTTGTAGCAGTCGTAGCGCGCCGCCATTGAGCCCCCATGAGGGCTTCTTGTATCGGTGTCCCACCGCTCTCCATTGTTGAGGTTCCCGGTCCACCCGCGCCCCGTCAGATCCCATGTTTCAAAATCTTCCTGAAAAAGGGTCACGTTAACGCCCCCTGCCGCAGCGGCAGGTACATCGCTCAGCAGCTTAAAGGCACCCTCATCATCAGCAGTATTAACTTCACTGCTGTCACATCCTGTCAAAAGAAATACAGTTAAAAAAATCAGCAATAGCGTAGACATTGAAAAGTTACGTTTCATCAACAACTCCTTCCTGTATTTATTTTCCATCCTTTCTTTTTTTTGAGATGACCTGATTTTATATATTTTTGTATGTAGAGAAAATTTTCCAAGGACACACCAAAGGAGAGTGAGTACTTACTCACCAGTTTATGACATAAGACTAATTGTGTCAATAAATTAAAGTCCATCCAGACGGTTTTGGAAATATTTTAGGGTCAGAGCCTCTTTTTTCAAGAGAAGGCTTGACGTTTCACTGCAATTTGACTATTTTATAGTTCGATAAATATCGAACTATAAAATAACTATATACTATGGAAACTAAAAACCTGGCAAAAATCATGAAGGCCCTCTCCAATGAAAACCGCCTTGAGCTCTACCTGGAGATTGCCCGAAGAGAAGAGACCTGTTTCGAGGATGAGACTGCGGGGTGCTACATTCAAGACCTGAAATGTTCCCTGAAAATTGGAGCCCCGACAATCTCTCATCACCTGAAAGAACTGGAAAACGCCGAACTCATTGTTACTCAGCGAAGGGGGAAATTCCTCGTCGCCCGAATCAATCACGAAACCCGTGAACTGGTCCGTGCGACTCTCGCTATTTAAAAAAGATCAATAACAAGGAAGTTAAGTCACCTTAAACTTCGATACTTGTCAAAATATAAAAGAATACTATGCAAAAAGGAGACTCATATGTACTTCAACCAGCCGGTAAAAAACCTGATAGAAAAAAGAAACTCATGCCGCAGCTATACAAAAGAACCCCTTGGGGGCGATACGCTTAAAGCCCTCCAGGCCTTCCTGTCAGAAGAGGCCTCAGGGCCCTTCGGAAGTGACAGCCGCTTTAAGCTCGTAGCGGCAGCCGAGGGAGATACATCTTCACTGAAAGACCTGGGAACCTACGGGCTGCTGAAAAACCCGACAGCCTTCATCCTCGGAGCGGTCTCAGAATCAAAAATGAATCTTGAAGACTTCGGCTTCATTATGGAAAACATTATACTGAAGGCAACTGACCTCGGCCTCGGCACCTGCTGGCTCGGGGGAACCTTCAGCCGCAGTAACTTTGCCGACCGAATGAACCTGAAAGAGGGCGAGATCATGCCCGCCGTAACGGCAGCGGGAAATATTGCCCCCCGGCGGACCATCCGCGATGACATCTCACGAAAGATGGCGAAATCCGATCATCGGCGGCACTTCGAAAACATTTTCTTTGATGGGACTCCCGGTGAGGCTCTGACCCGAGACGCCGCCGGTGACTATGGTGAAATACTTGAACTGGTCCGCCTCGCCCCCTCGGCTTCTAACAGGCAGCCCTGGCGGTTCATCAAAGATGGAAAAAACTTCCACTTTTACCTGAAGCGGGATGAAAAATACACAAAGCAGCTGAAAACCGTCAAGGCTGAAGACCTGCAGCGCGTTGACATCGGCATTGCCATCTGCCACTTTGAACTCTCGGCACGCGAGGCGGGACTCAAGGGTGAGTGGATTGACGCTGCTCCCGGAATTATTTTCGAAGAAACCGAATACATCATTACCTGGCAGGGAAAATAATCTCATGAAAGAAAGGCTGGTTCATAACACGGGAAAATGCTCTCATTGCGGCGCCTGTATACCGGGATGCTTCAGAAAAAACTTTCATAAAGATGAAAAAGGAAGTGTAGAGCTGAAGGCGGACTACGCAGACAACTGTATCCTCTGCGGGCACTGCATTTCGGTCTGTCCCGCAAAAGAGGCTCTGACCCTCAAAGGAGAAAACTGGTCTCATAACAACGCCCCCGGCGCAATACCCGACGAGAACCAGGTCATGAGCCTTTTAATGCAGAGACGCACACACCGCAGTTTCAATGAAAAGGAAGTAACCAAAAAAGATCTCGAAAAGCTTATTGACGCGGCCCGATATGCACCATCGGGACACAACAGCCAGAACTACCACTTCACAGTAGTTAATGATCCCAAAAAAGCAAGACTCATTGGAGAAGGGGTACTCAGGTTTTACAGGAAGATAACTTCCTTACTCAAACGCCCTGCCACCCGTCCCCTGCTATACCTTGCCGCGGGAAAAAGCAACTATCATCTTCTCATGGGAATGCGGGAGCGCCTTGAAAATCATCAACGCATCTACCGGGAAACCGGTTCAATCGAGATGACCTGGGACGCCCCGGCGCTTATAATCATTCACGGCCCCGAAGGGCAGGATACGATGATTAACTGCGCCCTGGCGGGACACAATATCATCCTCAGAGCCGAGGCAATGAATATCGGCACCTGCATCCTTGGACTCCTCCGGGGAGGTATCGGCCACGCCGCAAAGGACCTCGAAAAGGCGGGAATAAACATTCCCGCAGACCACGCGGTTTACATGATTCTTGCGGTTGGGCATCCCGACAAAAGTGAAAAATTTAAACATGTTCCGCCGCGGCGTAAACCCGCAGTTACTTTTGCCTGACTGATACCGGTAAAACGGTAGCAACTATAGACCCGGGTCGCCACCCACCGAGCCCCCCTCGATGTGGCGATCCGGGAACCCCGCACTTAAGGGAACCAAGAGAGCTCTGACCCCCTGCCGGCACCATGATTCTTCTTGACAAAATACTTTTCCAGCAGCCATTTATATATAATAGAGCTATCAAGAAGGGGCAAAAAATGAATTTCTATACCAGCATCAGTACATATTACGATCACATTTTCCCCTTCAGCCCGGCACAGCTTGAAATGACGGCTCTGACCCTCCAGGGCAATCCCGGGGCAAAAATTCTCGACATCGGCTGCGCCACGGGCAGTCTGGCTCTGACCCTTGCAGAAAGGGGCTTCATGGTTGAAGCAATTGACTACGATGAGGCGATGATCGCCTCGGCTGAAAAAAAAGCTGACCGTACAGACAATCTCCGCTTCAGTTATATGGATATGCTCAAAATAGCGGAAGAATATAACGCCGAAACATTTGATGCGGCTCTCTGCTTCGGCAACACCCTGGTGCACCTTACCAGACGCTCTGATATTGAAAAATTCTTTGCCGGGCTTGCGGCAGTCATCAAGCCCGGAGGTCTTCTGCTCCTTCAGATTCTTAACTATGACTATATACTCGATGAAGGGGTCACTAAACTTCCCCCCATTGGAAATAAGATCATATCCTTTAAACGCTCATACTCTCCACGGGATGACGGGCTTATCGACTTTAACACCGAATTAACTATTGCAGAAACAGGCACGATGGTGAGCAACAGCATTCCCCTGCTCCCTTTACGAAAAACAGAACTTAGTGAAATGATGACCGCCGCAGGCTTTAGAGACCTTGAGTTTTTCGGTGATTTTAAAATGAATCCTCTTACCAAAACGTCGCTTCCTTTAGTGGTGAGGGGAAGGAAGATAACATGACTAAAAAAACAACTCTCATCTACTTCTCTCCAACCGGCACCACGGAAAAAATCCTGAAGGCAATCGCCACAGGCCTCTCAGCCGAAGAACTGGTATGCATTGACGCCTCTAAACCGGCAGTCCGGGAAAACACGTACAGCTTCAAGCACGACGAACTGGTCATCATCGGGGTGCCGGTCTACGTGGGCCGGGTCCCGGCAACGATGCTCCCCTTTCTTAATGAGCTTAAAGGCAATAACACCCAGGTGGTTCTGGTTGCCGTCTACGGCAACCGGGCCTTCGAAGACACGCTCCTGGAAATGCAGGACATCACTTCCGCCCGGGGCTTTCAGACTATTGCCGCCGGTGCCTTTATTGGTGTGCATTCTTATTCTACAATGGAACACCCCATCGCACCAGGGCGTCCCGATGAGCAGGACCTGGAGTTAGCCAAAAGCTTTGGAAAAAAGATCAAAGAAAAATTATTGGGGGAAGTTTTCGATCTCCATGATGGCCTCCTTGAGATTCCGGGAAACAATCCCTACCGCGAGCGGTCAAAATTTCCGCAGGGAAATATTACCACACGCTATGAACTCTGCAGCCACTGCGGAACCTGTGCGGAAGTCTGCCCGACAGGCGCGGTCAGCGAAGAGCATTTCACCCATGATCCTGAAAAATGCATCATCTGCTGTGCCTGCATCCGTTTCTGTCCTGGGCAGGCCCGCACCCTTGAGACTGAGGCTATTCACGCAATCTCCGCAAAACTGAACACCATGTGCGCGGAGAGGAAGGAACCGGAGTTCTTTTTGTAATTATCGATTGAACATCTGCTGCCATACCCCCTGACTAGAGAGAGCCCCTGGCTGTAGGGGCTCTGACCCCATGCTAAAAAGTTTAAAAAACATAAAAGAACCAAATACCAGGAAGGGTCAGAGCTTTACAAAATAACAAAAAATATACACTAGAACCTTGTATTGATACTGCCAATTGTAAGGAACACTAGATGACTCAGGGGCTGGAGACTAATAACATTTACATTGTCATGGCTTCATGTCTTACCAGACAACAACCAGGCAGGGCCGACAATAAAAATATCTGATGGTTTTATACAGCAATTCCGGTAAGCCAATCTATTGAACAGCTTAAAGAGAACCAGTCAAATCTGGTTATAGAGGTATACTAAATGCGGATATTCGCTTTCTGAAAAGCCTCTTCCTGTATACTTTTTCATAACCTCTAAATGCTATTACCCGTTCAGCATGATCTCTTCCAAGATCAAGAAAGTATGGATGGAAGGTGATCTTTACTGGCGGAGTGTAATCTTCCTCTACCATCATTCTGAATGTGTTGTATTTTGAATCCCGGGGATCGGAATCCAATCCCTTTGCTACACGGTTATAACCAATATATAGAGACAGGTTTATATAGTAAGATACGGGATTTTGGGCCTGCTCAATGATTTTACATTTAAACCGATCATGCCAGAATGGGCCTGTGCGATTCATTTTTCGGTTGTAGTTCTCGGCAATCCGCGCTTTAATATACTGCATAATACGAGAGATATTCTCTCCGTCTTCGAGGGTTCGAATCAAAAAATGGAAATGGTTATCAACAAACTCCATCTGTATAAGCTGAAAATTGTATTTTTCAAGAGCCAGGTTTATGACTTCGACAGCCATTTCCCGCACCCATACAGATTCAAGCAGGTTTCTCATTTCGAGACAGCGCGAATAACAATGATAGGTAACTTCAGGCAGCCAGGTTCTCAGATCTCGCGGCATTTCTTTCTCCTTTTACACCAGGGGATTTTACCTGATATACGAACGGGAGATCTGGAACATTAAAATTTTTTTGTTTTTTTTATTAATGAGGCTCTGACCCTGCTGGCCCTATAGGCCCAGCAGGGTCAGAGCCTCATTAATAATTTGGTGATAAAATATTTTTTTAGAACGATTCTTCCTCTCTCCCTGTCTCATCTTCAGAAGCAGGAGAGATAAACCGTCTATGGTTTTTCTCAATTCACCTGTTATGATTTTTAAACATAAGGAGAAGAATCATGAACAGAAAAAAAAGACATCATATTTTACTTGCAGCCGCCCTGGCAGGACTCTTTATCGCCTGCGGACAGGGAATGGTTAAGCAGGACGGTACGGACGACGAAATCTACACCCTCAGGGACACCAGTCCCCGCAAAGAACGCAGCAAAAACTACCTTACAAAATACGCCGAAGAAGCCCCCTCCCCGGTAATGAAGGGAAAACGCGCCTCAATCAACAGCCCGGGGGGCATGTCTTATAATGCGGTTCCTAAAGACAGCGGTATTATTCACAACACCGAAGAATACGACAAAATCAATGAGAATGAATTCAAGGTGGTTAACACCAATCCCCTTTCAACTTTTTCTATTGATGTCGACACTGCATCTTACAGCAACCTGAGAAGATACATCAAATACAATCAGGTACCCCCAAAGGATTCGGTACGCATTGAAGAAATGATCAATTATTTTTCTTATGACTACCCCCAGCCCGAAGGAAAACACCCCTTCAGCATAACAACAGAGATGTCAACATGTCCCTGGAACACTAAACACAGGCTGGTACACATCGGACTTCAGGGGAAAGACGTAGACTATGACAGCTTAAAGCCCTGTAATCTGGTTTTCCTCGTTGACTCATCAGGCTCCATGAGCTCATCGAATAAACTTCCTCTTTTAAAAAAATCCCTTAAGATTCTTTTAAAGGAACTCTCCCACCGTGACCGTATAGCAATTGTCGCCTACGCGGGATCAGCAGGCCTTGTACTTCCTTCTACCCCTGCCACTCAGAAAGATAAAATCCTTGATGCTCTTGACAGTCTCAACGCGGGAGGCTCAACAGCAGGCGGAGCGGGAATAAAACTGGCCTATAAGGTAGCAAAGAAAAATCTTATCCGCGGCGGCAACAACCGGGTAATACTTGCAACCGACGGCGACTTTAATGTCGGAACATCATCAACCGGTCACCTGGTTCGCCTCATTGAAGAAAAAAGAAAAAATGATATCTACCTGACTATCATCGGTTTCGGGATGGGCAACTACAAAGACGGCCGCATGGAGCAGATCAGCAACGCGGGCAATGGCAACTACTTTTATATTGACGGCATTCGTGAAGCGCGAAAAATTTTCAAAACTGACATGCGGGCAACCCTCTTTACCATTGCAAAAGATGTAAAAATCCAGATTGAGTTCAACCCGGCAAAGGTAAAGGCCTATCGCCTCGTGGGATACGAAAACCGCATCATGGCGGCAGAGGACTTTAACAATGACAAAAAAGACGCAGGGGAGCTGGGTGCCGGCCATACCGTTACGGCCCTCTACGAGGTGATACCAGCCGGATCTAATGAAAAACTTCCCGGCGTTGATCCTTTGAAATACCAGAAGAACAACGTTACGCCCGGTGCGCAGAGCAGTGATGAAATTATGACCGTCAAGTTTCGCTACAAGCCTCCGAAACAATCAAAGTCCCTTCTCATTACTCATGCCCTGAAGGACCAGAGCATCAGGCTCAACAAGACCTCAGACAACTTCAGATTTTCAGCCGCTGTCGCAGGTTTTGGGATGCTTCTGCGAGACTCAAAGTTCAAAAACAATCTTAACAGCAACCGGGTTGTATCCCTGGCAAAAGGGTCTCTCGGGAAAGATACAAACGGCTACCGGGGTGAGTTTTTACGGATGGTCGAAAACTGGTCGTTGCTAAAACAATAACAAACAGACCGGTTTCCATGCATAAAATTAAAGGTGAGGTTGTGCAACCTCACCTTTAATTTTATTCCGAAACCTGACAACTGTACCCTCAATCTCCAAAAAAACACTTGTCCTCTCCCTCCCCTCCCCGTAACCTGTGTTTTATCTCAAAAAGGGGAACAACAATGAAATTTAAAACTGCAATATTGCTGATCCACACTGTACTTTTTTTCTCCCTCTTTTCATGCTCCCACTGGAACAAAAAAGAGTGGAACGCTCTTGAAAACCGGCACTTTACCTTCAACCGGTTCTACTGCTATTCCAAAAGAGACAAAGCCGCCAACATTTATGCTTATATAAAGAAATTTCCAGCAGGGCAAGTGTTTCAGCTACTTGAAGAAATTTTCAGCATCCGAATCAATGCCGATGACTTTTCTTCCTTTACCACTTCAGAAAACCAGAAAGATCTTAAGGTTGACGGACTACTCTTTGATTCTGATTTCACCTGGAAGAATAAAAATGAAACCCATAACGCCGTAAACTTCAAATATATAAAAACTATCAGCGAAGGAGTTCGAGGGGAAGACTACATATATGAATATGAATTAACCATTCAAAGCATGGGAAAGGTTCGTGCCCGCTTTTCGGGAGAAGCGTATTCAAGAGAAGATATCGCCCCCATGCTCATCAAGCAATTGAAAAGAAAATCCCCTATGGCTGATACGGAGAAAATGCCTGATCCCGAAGACAGAGAGAAAAGGCTGGCAGAAGAAAAAGAAAAAGCAAAAGAAACAAAACTCAAAAATATTCTCAAAGATTTGTCCCCGGAAGAACGGGAACTTCTGAAACAGAAACTCCAAAAGTAGATATGCCGCGCATGGCCAAAAATAAATTAAAAAGATACAATGATCTGAAAGATCTTCAGAATGTTGTAGAGAGTTCCATCACCTCCAGTGAGCCCCTCTCCATATCAAAGAAGTGGCGCGATGACTGTTTTGCAGCAAACCGAAACATTACCCTTGAGCTGGGCTGCGGACGGGGAGAATATACTGTAGCCCTTGCGCGCCGTTTCCCCGATAGAAATTTTATCGGCGTTGACATCAAGGGCGCCCGTATCCACGCCGGTGCGGTTGAGGCCCGACGCTTTGATCTCGACAATGTAATGTTTCTCCGGACCCAGATAAACCATCTTCACCTTTTTTTCCCTGACCGGATTATCTCTGAGGCATGGATCACCTTCCCCGATCCGCACCTGAAGCAGCCAAGCAAAAATGCCGATAACCGTCTCACCTCAGAGCCCTTCCTTGATATTTACAAAAAGATCATGAAAGAAGGAAGTCAGATTCATCTGAAGACTGACAACAAAACCATGTATGAATTTACTTTAGAGCGGGTCCTCAACCACGGGGGGAAGTTACTCGATGCAACGGATGATCTCTACAGCTCCAGTATAGCAGGGGCGCCGGTTGACATTCAGACCAGCTACGAAAAGCGGTATATCAAAGAAGGGATACCCATCAAATACCTTCGCTTTTCACTCTAAGAACTGAAAACATTCCACTGCTCATTGGGGAACCAGCCCTGGCCTGAATATGACATCTCTCATCAAAATCAAGTACAATGAGGCACCCTGCACTCCCTCTTGAGAGAATTTTATCCTCAGCCTGTCTTTAACGGCCTGTAGGCACAGTATCCGTTTCGTGGTCCCGCCTTTACCGGATGTTCCCGGCAGACTCGGGGACGCCGGTCATAGACTGAGCACTGGCGGCTGTCATCGAGAAAAACACATTCCCCACCGCTCTTCTGCTCGAGGGTAAACATGCCGTTCTTAAAGTTATAGCGTTTTATGATTCCTTCTTTCTTAAGGGTTTTTATCAGTTTTTTTAAGCCATGTTGAAGGTCCCAGAGGGCAGCATAGCCGAGAGTCACCAGGTCTTCTCCTGTCACTTCAACGAGAAGTGTACAGCACCCGGCATTGCAGGTGTCACAGAGGTGCTTCTTATATGGGCGCCATGTTCCTGGATCTTCCAGTTGCACAACGCCCGAAAACGACGATTCGGACATTCAAGACTCCTTCATGGTGAAAATTCACCGCTTTGAATCAGAAAGAGCCAAACGTAGTGCCGGCTGGCATCATGGCAAGGTTTTTTTAATTTAATTTTTATCAACCGGGGCACGAAATCACCATAGTGTCATCAAAAAATTGCATTTTCATTGACAATACCGGCTGCTGCAGATCAACTTCCCCCATTAAAAACCTTTAGGAGCGCCCTGCCGATGAACCGCCTTACCTTACTCAAACAGATGCTTCCCGGGCTTCTACCCCTTTTTGTATTTATCATTGCCGATGAAATCTGGGGCACCCGGATCGGCCTTATTGTCGCCTGCGCCTTTGGCGCCTCAGAGCTGGTTTGGACATGGATACGGGAGCGGCGCCTTGAACGCTTTATACTTTTTGACACCGGGCTCCTTCTGCTCCTGGGGGCCATATCAATTCTCCTGGAAAATGATATTTTCTTTAAGCTGAAACCGGCGCTCATCGAAGGGCTTCTCTGCATCATCCTTGCCCTTAGCGCCTTTACATCAAAAAATATCATGCTCACCATGACGCAGCACTACATGAAAAACCTAACCATTGAACTCCAGAAAGAACAGATCCGCCAGATGCAGACCATGACGCGGATTCTTTTTCTGGTCATTCTTGCCCACACCGGGGCAATTATCTATGCGGCCTTCTACCTGTCCCAGGAAGTGTGGGTCTTTATCAGCGGAGGGCTCTTCTATATTATTGTCGGGGTCTTTTTTATCGGGCAGCTGGTGTGGCAAAAGCTGCCTTGAATGTACAGTGAAGGCGCGATAGCGCTATCGCGCCTTCACTGTACATTCAAGGCCGGGCACCCCGGTACTTCCTTTCGATAATTTTCCTTACCCTGATATACAATTCCTTCTGTTCGACCTCTAGGGCCCGCTCTATATGGTGAAGGGCATTGCGAAAATCTCCTTCTTTAAAAGCATACTTTGCCATGAGGTAGTAAATGCGATCAAAGTTCCGGTCATGAAACGAGGCTTCTTTCAAGACATGAACCGCCCCGTGGAAATCTGCACGCCGGGCCAGTACCCGGGCAAGATCAATATAGGCGTAGCTGTAGGCCGGGTTGCACTCTATGGCATGACGCAGGCAGTCTTCAGCCCGCTCAAGATTATCCTGATCGAGCCAGGCGATTCCCATGTCATAGTAATCTTCGGCTTCAAGATATTCGTACTGTTTCACCTCTTTCCTCCCGTGAGGATTAAATATATTCTTCCCTTGACGAGAGAAGGGGATATACGTATCTTTGTACAATATTTATACCCATGGTTACATTATGATACCTGTTCTTGAAATAAAAAATCTTGTAAAAGATTATCCGGAAGTCAGAGCCGTTGACGACATAAGCTTTGTCATCGAGCCGGGGATCTGTTTCGGCCTTCTCGGACCAAACGGGGCTGGCAAGACCACCACGATAGAAGTCATTGAAGGCATCCTGAAAAAGACCCGCGGGGATATTTTTTATAAGGGAGAAGCCATACGCTCGAATTTCAAAGAAGAAGTAGGTATCCAGTTTCAGAACACCGAACTCCCCCAATACCTGACCGTACGGGAAACCCTTGACATGTTCCGCAATCTCTACACCCGGCGCACCCCCCTTGATGAGCTTGTTGCAATCTGCCAGCTTGAACCGATTCTTGACCGGGACAACAGAAAAATATCCGGGGGCCAGAAGCAGCGCCTTCTCCTCGCGATGGCCCTGGCCAATGACCCTGAGCTTATTTTTCTCGATGAACCGACCACGGGCCTTGATCCCCAGGCGCGTCATCACCTCTGGAATATAGTCAAAGACATCAAGAAAAAAAAGAAGACCCTTGTCCTCACCACCCATTACATGGAAGAGGCCCAGATTCTCTGCGATCAGATTGCCATCATGGACGAAGGGAAAATGATAGCCATGGGTTCACCGAAAGAGCTCCTTGATGAGCACGCCAATCGGACAACCATAATACTCAGACAGGACATTGAAACTGCCTGTCTTGATGACCTTCCCTGCAGCTATTACCAGATTCATGACGGTGTTGAGATCCAGACAGACAACCTGAAAGAATGCCTGGAGGGACTGATGAAACGTAACATCAACCTGACCGATGTCACGATACGGTCGCAGAATCTTGAAGACCTCTTTTTAAAACTGACGGGAAGAGAGCTGAGAACCTGAGGTATCCGATGCTGAAAAGATTTACAACACTGACCATATCCCGCACAAAAGAATTCTACCGTGACCGTTCAGCCCTGGGATGGAACATCCTTTTTCCCTTTCTGGTAATCATCGGATTCAGCTTTATTTTCAACCAGGACAAGCAGACCCAGTTCAAGGTAGGAGAGCTTCAAAACAGCGGAACAGTAATAAACCGGGAGATCGTTAAAAACTATAAGACCTTCAGGGCAACCCGCTTTATTGAATTTATATCTTTTGCTGATGAGACACCGGCCATCGACAAGCTGAAACATCACCGTGTAGACTTTTTAATAAATAAAAATACGGGCCGCTACTGGGTAAGCTCCACCTCGCCTAAAGGCTACATGGTTGAAAAACTTCTCATGGCGAGCATATCATCAAAGAATACCATTACCCGCAAAGAGACCATCACCGGAGAAGAGATCCCCTATATTGAATGGCTTTTCCCCGGCATTCTCGCCATGAATATCATGTTCAGCTCCCTCTTCGGCGTTGGCTATACAATAGTCCGGTACCGGAAAAATGGCGTTCTGAAACGTATTTCTGTTGCCCCGGTACGAACCTTTGAATTTCTTACTGCCCAGGTGGTGTCCCGAATGATTGTCATAACGGCAACAACCGTGGTCGTCTATGCCGGCTGCTCATGGCTCTACGATTTCAGCAACCGTGGATCATACCTTTCCCTCCTGGTAGTTTTTTTACTCGGAGGATTCAGTCTTGTATCCCTCGGCCTTCTGGTTGCCTCCCGCAGCAGCAGTGAAGAATTTGCCGGCGGAATATTAAATCTTCTTTCATGGCCGATGATGTTCCTTTCAGAGGTATGGTTTTCCCTTGAAGGAGCAAATCCTGTTGTAATAACGATATCAAAAATATTCCCCCTGACTCATATGACCAGCGCGGCGAGGAGTATAATGAATGACGGAGCTACACTTTCTGAAATACGAGAACCAGTTATAATAATGGCCGCCATGTCCCTGGTATTCATCACCATTGGCTCGTTCTTTTTTTCATGGCAAAAAAGCCGCTAAACCGTGAGATAGAATACACTCTGTAAAACCACTGCTCTTTGTCTCCAGTATTTGAATTGATTTCAAAATACAAATATGTTACACTGATTCTGAATCGGGATCATATATATGATAAATAATACAATATGGATTATCAGCAACGGCGGCCCGGATGAGAAAGAAATTCTCTCCCGGGTCACCCCGGGAACCTGGGAGGTAAAAAATCTTCTTTTCAAAGATACTAAAATCCGAGAAGAGATCACTGGCCCCCCGGCAGCCATTATATTCTGCGGTGAAGTAAACTTCCCCCCCATACCTGAACTTGATTCTCTACTCGATGGATTATCAAAACCGGTACCCGCCATTGTGACGGCAATAGAAGATGCTGCTTCCTTTCAAAATATTTCATCATACTGCAGAGTTATTGCCTGGTATCCCCATCTCCCTGAAGCGGCAGAACTCGAGGCATCCCTGGGCGCCGCAACAGGCCGGAAAAAAAAGCCTTCAGCCCCCTTCAGAAAATTCTTTGATCATCTTCCTGTGGGCACCATCATACTTGATAAAAACTTTTTATGTTTGGAAGTCAACCAGATCTTCTCCGAAATTGCAGGTTCTGAGACAGACAGTTTCCCCGGGAAAAACCTGAAAGACTTCATGCCCATGGTAGCGGAAAAACTTAAGCCCCTCATGGATAACCTCACGGAAGGAAAAGAAAAACTTTTCATGTTTCAGGCCAGCATCCACCGCCGGGAAGATTCAATGCCCTTCAGGCATCTCCTTGCGGGCTTTTTCCCCATAGAGGAAGAAGGTAAGAGCACAGATACAATCGGCGGCTATATTATCAACCTGAGTGATTACAAAAAAATCCTCAGCGGCTTAAAAACCTACAAGGAAGAATACGGGCATCTCTTCGAAAAGGCCCCCATCGGCATTCTCGTCATGGACACCGGGGGTACCATTGGTGAACTGAACCTGGAAATGGCCCGAATTATCGGTGCGGGAGCACCAGCTGATCTCGAAGGGAGCAAAAAAAAGCTTAACCAGCTTTTAAACCTCGATCCTGAAAGCTGGAGCAGCCTCATCAGTGAATTGACAAAAAAAGGTCATGTGGAAAACCATGAGATCGAAGGCACCAATCAGCGGAGTGAGCACCTCTGGCTCAGTATCAGCGCCCTGATCGACCTGGATAAATCGGGCAGAACTCCCCTGATCAATGCCTTTATCAACAATATCTCTGACCGCAAACTGGCGGAAAAAACAGCCCTGATTTCCAGAACCCAGGTAGAACTGGTAAATGAATTAAATGATGACCTGACGAGCCGGAAAGGGCTCGCGGAAATAATTAAAAAAACCTGCGACCGCCTCAGGGATATTCACAGCCTCAGATTCGCTGATCTTTACCTGAAGCACACCGACAGCAAAGGAAGTGAATACATCACCTTCCAGTACAGTAATATGGACAACCGCCTTCTCAATGGAGTAGAAAAACTTACGGGGCTCAGCCTGAAAGAAATCAATATACCATTGTTCGAAGAAAGCCTTTTCACTAAGATGTACCGAACAGGCACCCCCCTTGAAGCGACAACAAATGATGAGGTTTCAGCCATTATCAAAGACTACGTTGACCTTTCAAAAAAATTCCTGAGAAACCTTGCAGCCCGGGTATCACGAATCGCTGGAAATAAATATGTCTACATAGTTCCCCTTATAGTCGCGGGACACACAATCGGTCATATCGGCTTTAACCGTGAGCATCCCTTTTCAGACGATGAGAAAAAATCAGTACAGGCCGTTGTCAACAAGCTCTCCATGGTTTTCGAACGTGACCAGAACGACAGGCTGATGAATTATGCCCTCAGGGAGAAAGAAATCCTTCTCATGGAAATTCATCACCGGGTAAAAAACAACATGCAGATCATTTCGAGTCTCCTGGCCCTCCAGTCCTTTTCAACAAAGGATGCGAAAACACGAAACCATCTCATTGAGAGCCAGAAAAGAATAAGATCAATGGCCATGATCCATGAGCAGCTTTACAAGTCAGGAGATCTTTCCAAAATAAATTTCAATAAATTCCTTGTGCTTCTTACCGAAGAGATCATTAATTCCTACGGGGGGAAGTCAGAGAAAATCACCATATCCTATGAAGTTGAAAATATTTCACTGGATATAAATGAGGCAATTCCATGCTCACTTATTTTCAATGAACTTGTTTCCAATGCCTTGAAACATGCTTTTCCCCATGAGAAAGAAGGAACAATAATCCTCTCTTTTGCACAGGATGAGAAAGGCGAATACCGCCTGGCAGTTTCCGATACGGGAAACACCTTTCCCCGGGACTATAACCCTGACACGGCAGAGAGCCTGGGTCTTCAGCTGGTAGAAGAGCTGACAAGGCAATTGAAGGGGATCCTGCATATTGATACATCAGAAAAAACTGAAATAAGCATCACCTTTGGCGGTAACCACTCAAATTTCAACCCTGGAGAAGAGATGAAAACAGCAAAAGAAGACAACCGAATATCCATACTTATCGTAGAAGATGACCTGATAACTGCTTCATATATAAAAAAGAGTCTGGAAAAAGAAGGCTACCGGGTTCCCGCCATTATCAGCACCGGCGAGGAGGCTGTCGCGTTTTGTGACATTGATGCCCCGGATGTTATCATCATGGACATTCTTCTGGCTGGAGAAATTGACGGAATTGAAGCCGCAAAAAGAATCAGAAAACATCACGACATACCGCTCCTCTATGCCTCGGGAAATTCAGAGGAATATTCTCTGGTAAAGGCTCAGAAAACGACACCAGTCGGATTTATCATCAAACCCATTGACGTGAAAGAAGTCATAAAACTCATCAAGGGACTCTCCCTGGCCCACAAAGACACAAGGGATTAAAGGCGATAATAATTTACAGGAGCAAAAAATGATTACCTTTTACGGATATAAAAAATGCGGTACCAGCAGAAAGGGAGAAAAAGCCCTTCAAGAATACGGCTCAGAATACTCGTTTATTGACATTACAGAGAAGCCCCCGTCAAAGGCGGCATTGAAAAAAATGATCGGACAGTCAGGAGAACCGCTAAAGAAATTTTTCAACACCAGCGGCGTAGAATACAAAACCCTGAAGATGAAAGATCGCCTGAAAGAAATGTCTGAAAATGAAATGGTCGACCTTCTCGCGTCAAAGAGCCGTCTGATAAAACGTCCCATTGTTACAAACGGAGAAAAAACTACAGTCGGATTCAATGAAGAAATCTTTTCCCGAACATGGCGATAGCTGTTAGTTGCTTCCCGCCAGCACAGGACCAAAACTGTAACCGCGTGCCGCGGGTTTAAAATGCTTTCTTTTTTTCTTACGGGGTATCCTTTGCAAAAAAGCGGAATAATGTTTCTTTTCTTTTAACAGGGGAAGGGGCCGCGGACCGACCCATTTTTTCGGGGGCTTAAAAAGTTTATATTTAATTTTAACAACCTCTCCCACCTCAAGTCCCGAAACTGACCGGTAAACCGCTGTCACTCGCGCCTTTACTACTATCTTCTTCTCAGGACAGAAAAAGCACCATTCTTTATCAACATCAAGAACCTTGATTTCGATGTACTCAGGGGCGTTAGCCTGATCTTCCAGGTAATATTTCAGTTCTATTTCAGCATGGACAAAAAATGGAACAAGAAGCAGCATTACTACAGCAGCAAGATGTCCTCTCAATTTCCCCATGCAATTCTCCTTTCCTGTCAGTAATTCAATTCGGGGCAGTATAATACAAAGAGACTGAAAAAAAGTCAACACCTTCACGGTAAAAAAAACCGCCTCCCGGCAGGTATTATGTCTCTCAAGCAGGAAAAGGCCAGCCTAATGGCTGGCGCTTCCCTTTTCAGGATATATCCCGGCCTCGCGTATCTCTTCAAAATCAGCGTCAGAAAAACCCTTCTCTCTCAGGTCTTCTGTTACAATTGCCATAATGATATCTTCCTTACTGAAATCTGCCGGGAGTTTCCTGATGAAGCGGATAAGATTCTTTTTTGCATTATTCATATTGTCCTCCATACATAATAAACGAATGAGAGGGAAGCAACATGAATTTTTTTTGAGGGGTGAGGAAGTTTATTCTATACCCGGCAGAGATACCACGAGAGAAATGAGCTGACCGGCACAACTTCAACCGAAAAGAAATATTCTTCCATTTCTGCGGGAACCGCTTTGATAAAATTGAAGTAATCACTTCCTTCAAACTTTTCAACAAGATCAATGAGACAATGCCTGCGATCGTTAAAATCCTGGAAAAGAACAGCCTTTTCAGCGCAGCGGCGTGCCTCAAGATAGAGCCGGGTTCTTCTTTCACGGTCCATACCATGGGCGACAAAAGCGGCACATGCCATATCAAAGGATTTATCTTTAAGAAGGAAGAGTTGCCGTTGCGTCTCCCACTACCGATGCCAGCCCCCGGCGCCTGGCATAGCGGAGCATCGGCCACGACCGGTCTGTCGATACAACGGCGAAACCTTCATCTCTACAGGCCATCGCCAGGGCCCCGGTACCGCTCCCGATATCAAGAACCGATGAAACATCCAGCTCTGCCAGGCGCGCCCTGCGTTCATAAAGTATCCTTCGGTAGTACTGGTACTGCAGAGAAAAAAAAATATTATAGACCGGGGCTATTGCATTAAAACTTATAACAGAGGCCCCTTACTTCAGGCTGTACTTCTGCTTCATTTCAAGTTTTTTTTCTTCCGGCAAAGAGGCCATGTATGATTTCCAGCCGGGGCAGAAGCCGATATGCCAGCGCCAGAAACGCCCGATGAGCGACTTAGGATTACTGTCGTACTTTGCCCGGAGTTTACAGTGTTCGCAGTTTGAAGTTGCCATTGATTATCACCTCAGAATATTTTATCGGTATACTATAACGTGCTCCCCGGCGGGTCAAACAGTAAATTTTTGAAAAGCATCATCTTTCAAAAGGCATCCCAAAAAATGATAAAGGGAGGCGTTATGCCTCCCTTTATGCTTTTGTTTCCGGTTGTAGACCGTTTTGGGGGTCTCCCGTTTCGGCGCCTTTGTTTTAAGACGCATCCCGGAATGGATCTGCCTGAGCAGTTCCTTTTCTTTAGGATTTTTTTTCATTGCCTTCACCTCCGGCTCTTATAATACCAATATAGTAAAAATTACAAAAAGTACAATACTTTTAATTATGGGCACCTCAGTAAACCGTCTTTTTCATGAATTCCTGAATAAAAAGCAGTTTTCACCTGTGCTTGTGCCCGCAAGAAAACTTGAAATTTAGTTTTTAGAAATCACATAGTCAATATCTAATTGACATTTCACTCCACGTCATAAAAATAGATGAAAACTATTCAGGAGAATCACCATGCATGATCTGCCACAACTCTATAAAATTCTGGCAATGCTGAGCGGCGTATTCTGGACCGCCGTCTACATCATGATAATCCGGCGGGGCTTTATTGATAAATCTTACGGCATGCCGATTGCCGCCCTTGCATTGAACATATCATGGGAATTAATTTATTCTTTTATAACTCCTGCACCGGCTCCCCAGCGCTACATAAACATGATATGGTTCATCTTTGATGTCGTCATCATCTACCAGGTCTTTAAATACTGGAAAGAAGACTATGGTACCCTTTTCACCAAAAAAAACTTTTACGCCTTTTACGGTCTCCTTCTTGCAACTGCCTTTTTCGCTGTCCTCTTTATCCAGTACGATGCTCTCCTGGTAATGAAACCGAAACCCTACCCCCTTGGCATGGGGCGGGCCTACAGCGCCTTCGGAATGAACCTGATCATGTCGATTCTCTTTATTCTTTTTATTCTACGAAGAGGATCCCTTTCGGGCCAGTCCATCTATATCGCCCTGGCAAAATGGATCGGAACAATTTTCGCTGATATTCCATTTATTCTTTATCCTGCAATGCCGGGAACACCGGGGGCTGGAGAGCTTCTCTTTCCGTATTTTTATATATCGATTTTTATCTTTGACCTGATCTATGTTATCATCGTTTACAAAAAATCAAAAGAAGCCGGCATCAATCCGTGGAAACGAATCTGATTCTGCGGGAGAATGGGTCAACAGGCCCATTCTCTCACAGGAATTCCTTCTATTACATCAGGCAATGAAAAGTATTAATGAAGACGGCAGCTCTTCAGCACAGGAATAATACCAAAACAAACAAGAGCCATTTTTTTAGAAAGGAAGTTTTCTCACGACTAAAATAAACTTCCTTTCCATAATTGTTTTCTGATAACTGCAATAGTCCTTGACACTGCCCTGCCTGCCTCCTACACTTAAAAGAATATATATCAAAAAAGAAAATCGGGCATAAAATGAAAAATGATTTATTTACCATGGCCCTGGAGGACAAAAAAATTGTCTCTCTCAAAATGGGCCAGCATGCGGTAGTCTCCCAGGACACGGCATTTCATATAATTCTCGGCCCCTGTTCATCGGTCGTTCTCTGCGGCATTGACCAGAACAAAAAAGTCTGGCTCGGAGCCAATCATATGATACGCGCCCGGGAAGAAAACGTTGACATGGCCCTTAAAGAAATTTCAGAGCTCCGGAGCGCCCTTCTTGAAAAAAATGTTCAGGGCGTCAGCTGTCTCGGTGTCTTCGGGGGAAGTTATCGTGAAGGTAGCCTCTCGCGCAACATGGCACAAAAAAACATAAAAACCATTCTCGAAACCCTCAGTCTCTTCTACCTTCCGGTGGAGGTCTTTGAAACCGGATACAGTCAGGACCTTTCAATTCTCTATTCTGAGAAGCGGGACAGTTTCCTCATAAAAAAAACTAATCTCGAAGAGGCTAAAACCCGTATTGCGATGATTCCCGGGAGCAAAATACTAATCAGTTAGCGGAACTGCAGACTTCCGGCGCCCCTGTCTAAATGCCCTGACGAACCGGTCCCGGTATTTCACATTGGGGGGAATCGTCAACAGTGAAGCATACCCTTCACGAAGAAGCTTTTCATTAAGCATTTCACCGCCGGGAAGATAAAGATAGCCGAGAAGGCGCCGGTACCGATCCCGGTGCTGCACATCAAGTTCAACAAAAACAATCATGTCCTTTTTCAGAAGACCTGCAACATATCGCTTCGCTTCCTTACCCCGACGGACAACTTCCTCGAGGCTCGAAGCCATCTGGTCGGCCTGACGCCAGGCCCGGTTGTTTCTTCTCGACTCGGGTGTGTCGATACCGATGAGACGAAGCTTTTCATAGCGGCCCTGAAAAGTTATGCCCAGGGTATCACCGTCGATAATCTTAACCACCACGGCCCGCTCTGCATCAAAGGCAAAACTTCCCCCGGCAAGAAAAAACAGGCCAACAATAACAGTACTTATCATTTTTTGCATAACGAAAGATACTATATCAGGCACCGGTCAGGCAAGGCCTTTTCTTCCTTTTCCCCTGAACCTCAACCATGCCGGTAAAGGAAGTCAGGCGTTAAAATCTTGACAAAACAGCATCTTTTTCAATAAAAAGTTTAAAATAAAAGTCACCTTCATGCCCCTCTTCGGGGGCGGCTGAATAGAAGACAGGGGTGCCGATGAAAATCCGCCGATACAGAGAGACCGACTTCAAAGGGGTGCTCGACACAATTAACGACGCGGCCCGGGCCTACGAGGGACACATCCCCGCCGACTGCTATCATACTCCATACATGACTGATTCGTACCTTGCTTCGGAAATTGACGACGGCGTTGAATTCTGGTGTACAGAAAACGAGGGAAGAATAACCGGTGTCATGGGGATCCAGGACCGGGGAGAGCTTTTTCTGATTCGTCACGCCTATATCAGGACATCGATACGAAGAAGCGGCGTTGGCTCCCGGCTTTTAAAAAAACTTTTAGAACATTCTACTCTCCCCTTTCTTATCGGCACATGGAAGGGAGCCCCCTGGGCGGTAGACTTTTATCAAAAACATGGTTTCGAAACAGTAACGGAAGAAGAGAAGGAACTGCTCCTGCGAACCTACTGGGACCTCCCGGAGCGCCAGGTTGAAACTTCCCACGTACTGGGAGATGCTGTCTTTCTCGACAGCCCGATTCTTGAAAAAATTAGAAATAAAAGCTTCAGGTAAAACTTATATCTCTTCCTTCAGGGGAAGTATCAGCTCTGCCATAACACCTTCCCGTTCTTCTGAACGGGTACGGTCTCTCACACTGTGAATCATAAACTGACCCCGATGCTTTTTCGCAACATTATCAACTACCGTGAGACCAAGGCCGAGACTGAATTTCTCGATATCCGCGATGGTTTCATTAGGGGGCATTATACTGAAGAAAGGCTCTATAACAAGCTTCTCATTTTCAGCGGTGATCGCCGCCATATCATCAACCTCATTGAGCACAGAAAGCCAGAAGAAGCCCCGGCTGATACGGGTCATAACATAAACCTTTGAACCTCGAAGGGCAAACTTAAAGGCGTTGACCATAATCTCGCTTATAGCATCTTCAAGACGCTCAAGATTTACTTCAACCTCCGCAGTTACCTCAAGGGTAGGACGGGTAAAGGTAAGGTTGCGTTTTGATGCATGGGGATCAATTCTATCGAGGACAGAATTGATAAGCACGATAATAGCTGAAGTAGACGTTACATTAAAATTCATTGGGTTTTCAAGAATTTCGGAAACCTCAACCAGGCCGTTAACCTGCATCCGCAAATAATCGTTGTTGCTGAAAATAAAATCCATGATATCCTTTTGGACCAGGTAATTTTCTCCCTTGGTCACAACATTTCCCTTAAGCAGATCAAGCATTGAAATAATAGCGCCGATACCCGCTCCCTGGTTCATGGTTGTCCGCAGGTTATAAACAGATTTGATGCCCGCATAATCCCTGTCCTTGAGACGGCGCAGTTCCTTGTAGTTCAGCCAGTCGAGCTGGTTGCGGATCTTCTTTCCCGCATTCATACTCTGGTAGGTTTCCATATCCTTGAGGTACCTGAACTCAAGGGCTTTTTCAACCGTGTCCCTGAAGAGAGCAGGATCAATAGGCTTCATAATGTAATCAAAAACCCCAAGCTTCATTATCTCGATAATAGACTGAGGTGAATCGATACTTGACTGAACAACAATTATCGCGTCAGGGAGTTTCTTTTTCAAAAGAGGAATCAGGGTAGCACCGTCCATAACAGGCATCATCAGATCAACGATAAATATCGAAAACTCCCGATCTTTGATAATCTCGAGGGCCTCTTTACCATTTGCCGCCACGGCTGATTCGATCCCCATTTGTCCCAGAAAATCCTGGATAATCAATTGAAATTCTTCAGAGTCTTCAACAATTAAAACAGGGTCCTTTGGAATACGTTTTACATTCATATCCGTCATGTGCAGTCTCTTCTCTTATACAGTATTTATTGCGATATTATACTGCATAATGCGAAACATTGAAAGAATTTTTTTTTCAGATAAAAAGAGAATTTCGAAAAGGAAGAAAAGGCTCACGCGAGGATAACTTTCACTTTACAACACCGCTCTCTCACTGTATGGTTCACTCAATTTCCACGAGGCAGCCATGGACAAAAAAATCAATAAAATACTGACCGCATGCCGGGGGCTTACTTTCGGGATATTTCCCCTGGACGAGAATCTTACACTCTGGCAGAAGGCGGTCAACGATGAGATAACTTCCCTCTGCCGGGAGCTTCCGAAATCACAGCAGGCTTCAGCACTGATTTTTCTGATGAATTACAGCGGCATCAGTATCGGCTCAGAGATGAATTTCTTCCAGAATTACTTCCCCCCTTCATGGACAATTCTCTCACACCTTGCCGCATCTGAACAAAACCCGGGGTCTGAAAACTTCCCCACTCACCTCCGCGCCCATGCCATGGCGATGTTTCTTCACAGCCTCGAAGATCATCTTGTCGACAAAGAGATACCCTCAGACAACCTGACCCTTTTGCTCCATGGCGAGGCATGGCACCGGTACCGTTCAGCCCTTGAAGAAATTATGGGAAAAGACAAGGCGCGCCGGGAACTCACGATGAATCATCTCGACAGGTACTTCGCCTCAATCAGCACCGGACCGAAAGAACCGTCCCTCCAAGGATACTGCAGGCATTTCCGGGACCAGATGGCAACGTGGACAGTGACGCCACTTCTCATGAAAGGAAAAAAAGCCAACGATCTGGCAGAAGCCTATGAATCCTTCGGTATCGCCTGGCGCCTTCTTGATGACCTGAATGATCTGGAGGACGACATTCTCCAGGGTACCCGAAATGCCTGCTACTATATCCTTGAAGAACAGTGGCGAAACCTCTACGACAACCAGGAAGATCCCCGGGACTACGAAGAACTCATTAAACACCTGACCCAAGCTGATCACCTTGAGACTATCATTACCCTGATCAGAAACTTTCTTATCGAGGGCTCCCGGGCGGCCCGCCATGCCGGCATCCCGGCCTTTGGTGATGAACTGGAGCAGATGGCGCTTCCGATTACAAAGGCACTTGAAGATCAGTGAAAATTCCTGCAGAAATTTCAGAAGAAAACCTGACACTTGAGGTGACGACCCGCTGCACCTCATCATGCCGCCACTGTTTTGCCAGAGCAGGGCGCGGCCATAAGCCTGAACTCTCTCAAGCAGCGGCATGGCGCATTTTGAAAGAAGGGTATGAGCTCGGCTTCCGATATCTTCACTTAACCGGGGGAGAGCCCCTTCTCTGGCCGGGACTCTTTGAGTTCATGGAAGAAGCTTTGAGCATTGGCTTTAAAAATATTTTTCTCAACAGTAACGGCCACCTGATAGACAACTCAACTGCTGAAAAATTTTCAGCTCTTGGTAATAAACTAGAACTTTCTGTCAGTCTCCAGGGACCGACAAATCACCATAATTCTTTCAGGGGTACCGGCTCATACCAAAAAGCCGAGAAGGGAATCAGGGCAACTCTTGAAGCCGGAGTGGCCCTGCATATTTTTACAACCGTTGACCGGGGAATGCTGCCTCTACTTCCCCGCTTTGTGGATACTGCATGCCGGGATTTTTCAGGGATAAAAAGTCATACCCTTATTCAGCTTGTGCGGGTCCATGTCGATGCCTTTAATTTAAGAAATGATCTTCTCTCTCCTGAAGAATTTGTCTCTCTTGTTCAAATGGGCTCATTTCTCCGTCTACCAGGCCATCCGGTAACCTTTTTAGAAAATCCCCTTGCGGTAACTGCTGCCCGCCTTATGGGCATTGAATGGCTCCCCTCTTCAAAACCTCTGCACAGAACGGGACGACTGGTAATCCTTGCCGACGGCACCATAACCCTGACACACAGCACCCGGGAATCCTTAGGTTCATGGGAGCCGGGGATACTAAAAAATATTATCACATCAGAGGATTATAAAAGAGAAACCGGTGAAGACCAAAAACACTGTGCGGGATGCCCGTACATTAAAGAGTGTCGTGCTTCTGGATTGATTCGTCCCTCGGAATGGTTCAGGGACATGGAGCAGGAACCTTACTGTATCAGGGTTCTTGATTCAATAACCCGGAATACTTTAAAAGGATAAGGGTCAAATCATCATCATCATCAATTCTTTTTCTTCTTCCTTTACCCTTCATGGTGCTGATTATTTTTTTTGACGCCTCGGTCATATCAGGAGCCCCATGATTATCAAGCATTACCTGATAAAAGAATTCTTCATTGTGAATATCATGGCGATCATGCTTTGCTTCTGCAAAATTTTCAATCAACCCGTCAGAGTAGAGGCCCAGCATTGAAGCCGGAGCGAATGAGACTGTCATAGTATCATAAGGAGCATCTTCAGCCAGGCCGATTATTGGCCCCCGTGGCCTGCAGAGATGCAGTTCACCACCGGGAGAAACCACCACCTGGTGAGGATGGCCGGCTGAGGCAATTTCAAGTTCCTGCCTTTCAAGAAAAATATCAACAATACAGCAGGTAAAGACAATATGCTGGTCTTCAGATATCTGGATAAAACGGTTATTCAGCCTGAAAAGAATCTCTGCAGGAGAGAGCTCCATATCACGAAGAAGATTGTATTCAGACATGATGGTAATACAGTTCAATGACGCATTGATGCCATGTCCCGTCGCATCAGCAAGAAAAAGCCGCACCCTGCCATCAACGAGGGAATGAACCAGGTAGAGATCTCCGCCGATAGCAAGAAGTGGGTCGTGAACGACATGGATATCAATATCGCTCCGGTTAACATGAACCCCCATGAGGCTGTCGAGAAAAGCCTTCGACATGTCAAGGTCCTTTGAGATTATGCCCTCCCAGTCTTTCAGGGTATTGACCGTCTCCTGAAAAATACGGCTCCGCTGCAGAAGGGATTCTTCATCAAAATCTTCAGGGTAAAGTTTTTTATCAGTATCAAGAAAATTTTTCATCACCAGCTGATTCTGAACCCGCACAAGAAGCTCCTGCTGGTTAAAGGGCTTCGAAAGATAGTCGTTACAGCCAAAGATAAATCCCTTCACCATATCTTCCACCTGATTTCGGGCCGTGATCATGATGACCGGAATAAAGTCATGCTGAAAGTGCTGGCGAACCTTGAGCATAATATCATAACCACTCATCTCAGGCAGCATCAAATCAAGAAGTATGAGGTGAGGAAGTTCATTCTCAATTGATGCGAGAGCGTCACTTCCGTTCGAGAAAGTCTTTACACGGTATCCTTCTCTCACGAGAAGGCGTTCAAGAATCTGCAGGTTAATGGGATCATCATCGACAACCATAATTAACTCATCTGACTTTTCAAGACCCGGAACAGAAGGCGCACCAGCGGCTTTTAGATCAATATCAGGGGGCAGTGCCACGGGAGGAAGTTTCTCTGCAACTTCGAGAGTCTTGCGCCTGATACCAAAGATGCTGTCTTTCGGCGTTCCGGGAAGCCAGAAAGTAAAGGTGCTTCCCTTCCCTTTAGAACTTTCCGCGTCAATGGTTCCCCCGTGAAGTTCCACAAGGTGCCGGCAGATGGCAAGCCCAAGACCGGTACCTTCACCAGTGCGACGATCGCTTTCCTGTGCCTGCTCATAGGGATTCCAGATACGTTTCAGATCAGAACGGCTCATGCCGATTCCCGAGTCATGTACCGCCACTGATACACCGCCGTCTGCCCCATGGGCGGCAACAGTGATAAAACCTTCATTGGTGAATTTTACCGCATTACTGAGAAGATTCAGAAGCACCTGCTCGACACGGTGCCGGTCTCCTGTAATAACCGGTACATCTTCTCCTACATTGTGAACAATTTTTATCTGCTTTTTCCCTACCAGACCCTGAATGATTGAAGTGACTGAAGGGATAATCTGTTTCAGATCAATCTTTTCCAGGTAGAGATCAGCCCTTCCGGCACGAAGCTTGCTAAAGTCAAGAATCTCATCAACCAGTCCATTAAGGCGTTGAGCGCTGTTCCGAATCAGTTCAACATCCTGCTCGTGCTCAAGGGATAGTTTTTTTTCAATTCCCGAGAGCATGGAATCGGTGAGACCAATGATGCCGTGAAGGGGGGTTCTGAGTTCATGAGAGGTTGTGGCAAGAAATTCATCCTTCATCTTATCGAGGACTGTCAGCTCGCCATGGGCAGTTTCAAGATCAGTGTGAACCTGGGCGAATCGTGATGCCAGGACTATAGCCATCACAATAGTCAAAACAAAGAGACCGTCTACTATCAATACCGCGCCGCTGATAATATTAAGAAAATGCAGTATAGTAATAAAGATAAATACGCTGTAAACAAGAACACCTGAAAAGATAAAGACAGCATACTTCCTTTTTCTATAAAAACCGATACCTGAAATGACCAGCGCAGAAACAGGAACCAGAAGATTTACCGAATTAAAAATATTATAGATATATTGATTAAAAAATCGAATATTCCCGGCATACATATAGTTGCCGATCAACAGCAGAAAAAAAACAATAAAAGATACGTACAATCCCTTTATAAAAAGAGAATGCCTGATATTCAAAAAACTGTGTAAGAAGAGAAGTAAAAAAGGAGAAGTAAAAATCGCACCACAATAAGTAACCAGAATATAGAATAAATAATTATCAAATACATTAATACTGATGCATGAATATCCGAGAATCCAGCAGCCCAGGAAAAAGCTCATCCCCCCGTAGAACAGAAAATATGTTTCACTTTTCCTGAAAAGATAAAAAAGAATAAAGAAGAGAGCGAGAAAAAACGATATGGAGATCAAAAATATATTTCTAAAAAAATATGAAATAAACATCTTTTTAATACTTTCAGCTTTACCAATATAAAAAACACTTGAAATTCCGGTAAAATAATCGAGATATCCGGTCCTTATTGCCAGAACATTTTTTCCCTCTCTGATTTCACCTTCAGGGATCAAAACAAAATCCGGTCGCCCCTTATTTGTCTGGAAATTTTTTACGTCCCCAAGGTCTTCTCGATTTTGATAGATGGGCTTGCCGTTAAAGTAAAACTGAACACCAGCTTCTGTCTTGGCAAAGAATAAGCCATACTGCCCTTTTTCTTCGAAGGTCAGGTGAAGACGGTACCAGGCAATACCCCGGTAGTCTTTGTATAGTTTATCATCGTTCCAGTTTGCAAAAATAGAGAGTGGTTTCCATCCAGAATCATTAAATTCCGGATTTGAAAAATTTTTTTCGTCTCCTGGAGAAAACAGCCAGTTGACGACCAGATTCCTGGACTCCATTCCCCTTTGGACATAAAAGGGCTCCCCGTCCCGTGCTGATAAAGCTGATGGAACAGGCAGTAGTAATATTACAACAATAAAAGCAAAAAAAAATCTCATTAAAGCTAATTAATAATTCCCTTTAAGGGACACTTCGGAAGTATGAATAATATTCTCTTTATTTTTGATAAGTTTATCACAATCTTCTCGGCTTATTCCTTTAAACCCTTCGTTTTCAAACCATGCCTGCAGCTTCTCTGCGCTGCCCCCTTTTAACTGTTCAACAAATTCATTACCTTTAACTTTGTTCTGAGTATCTGCCAATGCTGTAGTAATAAAATCAATTAAATCCGCCATAAGAACACCTCCAGAGAAATTTCCCAAATTTTGTACTTTAGAACATGAAAAATCAACTATTTAAAATAAAAAAATCAGTATTTCTTTCATACTATGAATTGATTTCATCTGTTTTTCCAGCAAAAGGTGACATGAAGCCCCCTTTTCCAATTCTCTGTTACCGGGAAAAATGAAAAAATACTGATTGATTTTTAAAATTCTATTAACTATATCATAACCTATGAGAAATATAATTATTATCGGTGCGGGACCTGCCGGTGCACTGCCTGCAAAACTTCTCAGTGATGCAGGATATTCAGTTCTACTCTTCGACCATCGAGCCCCATGGGAAAAGCCATGCGGCGGCATCCTCGGCCCGGATATCCCTGAAGACATGCTGAACATGAACACATTCGCTTATCCAATCAATACATACCCGGGCATACACTATGAGTCCCCCCGGAAAGAAGAAAAATTTATTAAAACCGGGAAACCATTTTCTGTCGTATCCCGCAGGCACCTCGGCAATCATTTGCTTGACAGGGCTATAGAGGCGGGAACAGATTTCCGACGTGAAAAAGTTCTTTCACTCGAATACAAAAATCAGAACTGGCAGGTAAATACCGGCGGAAAAACCTATAGCGCCGACATAATTATTGGAGCTGACGGGGCTACGGGAATAACAAGAAAAAATGTTTCACGCCCCTTTGGGAAAAAAAATCTGAACCAGTCATGCGGCTATTTCATGAAGGGAATACCGAAGGATATTTGTATAATGAAATTTCTGGATATCCAGGGATACCTCTGGATTGTCTCCTGCCCCTCTCACACCAGTGCAGGTATTCTCGCGAAATTCGGTACAGTCAAAGGAAATGAACTGTTTCAGCGCCTTGACAATTTTCTTGCAGAAAAATTCCCCGATGCGGAAATAATTGAACCCTATGCTGCTTTAATTCCCGCCTTTGAAGACAAAGAATCCTTTGATGAACCGTGTTGCGGAAAGAACTGGCTCTTAACGGGGGATGCAGCGGGTCACAACAATCCTGTACTGGGAGAGGGAATTTACTACGCCCTCGAATCAGGCAGACTGGCTGCAGAGGCAATCATTTCCCGCGACATTCAATCCTATGAAAACCGATGGCGTGAAGCCTACGGCAGGCAACTATGTCAGGCTGCTGAATATAATAATAAGTTATCAAAAACGGTAAAAGTTTTTGGCAATGAAATGGCGGGAGCCATGCTCTATAAATATTTTACCAGTGGATAGGAAAACGAAAAGTACTTGTCCCATAACACTGTGAAAAAATGAATGTTTTTTCCTTGCACCCCTTTCCTGCCTGTGGCATACAATACTCAAAACAGAAAGGAGCAGCCAGATGAAAGTAACTGACGGTATTTACGCATATATATGGAACGGAATCTTCGAAAACAACAGCAACCTCTTCTTTTTCGGAGAGCCCCTGAACATCCTCTTTGACCCGGGGCTGAAAAACCATGTTGATACCCGCTTTAAAGAAATGCGCGCCGACGGCCTTGATCCTGAAAAAATAGAATACATTCTCAATACCCACTGCCACCCCGATCATTTTGAAGGTAGTCTATCCTTTGCCGACAAAGACGTCAAACTGGTGATGCACCGGGAAGAAATAGACTTTTTCACCCAGTACGGCCCGGAGTTTTTCCGCATGTTCGGCATGCCCTTTCCTGACATCACCTTTGACATTGAACTCACCGAAGGCCCCTGGGAAGTCAACGGTGTAGAACTGCAGGTATATCACACACCGGGACATTCTCCCGGATCAGTCTGTGTCTACTGGCCTGAAAAAAAGGCCCTTGCCTGCGGTGATCTGGTTTTTGACCAGAGCTTTGGGCGTACGGATTTCCCTGGAGGATCCATGGCAGTATTGATAGAGAGCATCAAAAAGATCTCCACCCTGGACATTGAACACCTCCTGCCGGGCCATATGGGAATCATCAGCGGCAAAGAAAATGTGCAGAAAAACTTTCAAATTCTCGAACAGTATTTTAAAACGATGTAATTTTTTAAAACAATCTGTTTGCATTTAACGTATACTCGATATATAATTATAATCAGTTGAGGCAACGGGTATATTTTGCGGCAATGAGACTAACAGAATTAATCAAAGATGCGACCCTGGCAGAGATTCTCGAAGAGAGTCCCCATGGTGTACTGCTGTCAAACAGTGAAGGCCGTGTTATATACGGCAATGGGACCATCTGCGCCCTCCTTGGATATTCTTCCGCTGCCATAACAGAACAGGACAGAAACCATATTTTTTCGAACATTAACCAAAAAAAGATATGGGGGGAAGTTAAAGGCATAACTTGCCAGGGAGATGAAATCTTTCTTACCCACTATTCTTTCTCAGTTCAAGACCGGGAGAAGAATCCCCTTACCGTTGAATACTTTACCGAAAGCCCCGGACAGGCCCCCGCAGAAGATGAAGATATAATCCAGCTTCGAATGGAGCATCTCCTCTATCAAGCCGGCCCGGTGATAATCTTCAGCTGGAGTGCTGAAGAAAACCTTCCGCTGCAGTATGTAACCGAAAACATTTCACAACTCGGATACAACGCCGATGAATTCGAAAAAAGCCATCATTCGTTTCAGGACATCATCCACTCGGAAGACAGGGATCAGGCCATCGAAGAAATTGACCGGTACAGCGAAGAGGGAAAAAACTCCTTTGAGCAGACCTTTCGATTGACAAAAAAAGACGGCACCAGGGTCTGGGTATATGACTATACAACCGTTATTCGAAACGATGAAGGAACTGCAACCGGTTATGTCGGCTACATTCTCGATATATCAGAAATCAAATACCTGGAGACCGCCCTTCGAAACCGGGAAGAAAAATACCGCCTCATCTCAGAAAACATGCGGGATCTCGTCACCCTCCATGATCCCGACTGGGCATACCGCTATGTATCCTCATCGGTAGTCGATCTCCTCGGTTACTCCCCTGAAGATCTTCTCGGAACAAGCCCCCTTGATATGGTTCACCCCCATGATATTACGCGTATACTAAAAGAAGTCCGCCATACAAAAGAAAAGGAAGTGCCCAGCATGCGGTTCCAATACCGGATGAGAAAGGCTGACAACAGCTATACCTGGTTTGAAACCATCCTCAACCCGATACATGACGACGAAGGTACACTAACTCAGCTTCAGGCGGCGTCACGGGACATCAGCGAACAGAAGCTTATGGAAAAGCAGGTACGCTCCCTGGTTAAATTTCCCGAGGAAAACCCCCATCCCGTAATCAGGACCACGGCAATGGGAGAGATAATCTACGCAAACCGGGCCAGCGACAATCTTCTCAAATACTGGAAAAAAGAAAGCAAAAAGAAGAACATGCTTCCCGATTACTGGAAAGAAATAATCAGCGAGGTTGTAGAGAAGAAAAAACCCCGAAGCATTGAACTTGACATTGATGAAGGATATTTCCTTTTCTCGATAACACCGGTCCCCGAAGAAGAAGAAACATATATCTACGGAATCGACATATCAGATAAACACCGCCAGGAGCAGGAACTCTATCTGACAGCCCGAATTTTTGAAACAACCCTCGAGGGTATAATCGTTACCGACCCGGAAGGCATCATTCAATCAGTAAATCCCGCCTTCACCCGTATTACCGGATTCAGCGCAAAAGAAGCCCAGGGAGAAAACACACGAATACTCAAATCTGACCGCCACAATGAATCATTTTATAAAGAAATGTGGGACAGTCTTATAGAAACAGGAATTTGGGAGGGAGAGATATGGAACCGCCGTAAATCCGGGGAAACCTATCCTGAGTGGCTTTCAATCAACGCTATCTATGATGATCTCCGGCAGGTGCAGAATTACGTCGCAGTCTTTACAGACATTACAGAAATAAAAACAAAAGAAGAAAAAATCAGGTACCAGGCCTTTCATGATCCCCTGACAGGTCTTCCGAACCGAAACCTCCTCAATGACCGTCTTGAAGTGGCCATTCACCGAAGTTCGCGATCCGGCAAAGGTCTGGCCCTTGCATTTATTGACCTTGACCGCTTTAAAATAATAAATGACAGCCTCGGTCATATTGTCGGAGACTTCCTTCTCGTAGAAGTGGGAAAACGTCTCGAAACCTGTATCCGTGATGATGATACAATTGCCCGTATAGGAGGGGATGAGTTTGTTCTTCTTCTCTCTGAGATTGAAGACTTCAATGAAATATCAACAGTTATTTCAAGGGTTACCGAGTCTTTCATCGATTCGATAAAAATTGACGGTCATGAACTTTTTGTCACCCCCAGCATCGGTATCAGCCTCTATCCCCAGGACGGGGAAACCGCTATTGAAATATTTAAGAATGCTGATATCGCCATGTACGAAACAAAAAAAAGGGGAGGAAACAGTTACCATTTCTATGCCGAAGAGATGGACCTGGCCATTACCTACCGGCTCAGGATTGAAAACAGGCTTCACCATGCCATTAAAAATAATGAGTTTAAAATTCACTACCAGCCCCTGGTAGAAGTAAAAAGCGGAAAAATCGCCGGAGCAGAAGCCCTTATAAGATGGGAAAATGAAAAATTCGGTAATATTCCTCCAGCTGAATTTATTCCCCTTGCTGAAGAAATGGGGCTCATCGTTCAGATTAATGACTTCACCATGAGACAGGCCTGCCTGGATAATGCGGCCATTCATAACCTTGGGCTCCCTGAAACTTATATTTCTATCAACATGACAGCCCAGCAGTTTTTTCAGGGGAGAATAGTAGACACCATTCAAAATGCCCTTTCACATTCGGGGCTCAAACCGAGACATGTCACTCTTGAAATTACAGAAAACACCTTGATGGATAACGCGGAGAGAACCATTGAAATCATGAACGAAATCCGAGCCATGGGGATTCGCTTTTCAATAGATGATTTTGGTACCGGATACTCATCGCTCAGTTACCTGCGCCGGTTCCCCCTGGATAATCTGAAGATAGATAAAAGCTTTATTGATGATCTTCCCCACAATGAGGATTCTGCTGCTATAGTCCGCACCATAATAGCTCTGGCCCAGAGTCTTAACTTGAAAACTGTGGCAGAAGGGGTCGAAAAAGCTGAACAGCTGCAGCTCCTCGAAGCTGCAGGGGTTGACTACATTCAGGGCTATTACTTCAGCCGGCCTGTCACCCTGGAGAGATTAATTGAACTGATAAAAAAGGGCCCCTTCAAATAAAACAGGATATTATGCCGGCAGTCATCACTAAAGACGACGATGTCCAAAAAACGACGAACAGCATCGTCGCCTTTAAGGAAGCCGGCAGGTGGGCATAAAAAACAACAAATGCTCAGGTGTGCGGGCATAAAATTTCCAGGAAGCTTACACAATTTCTCCTGAAACGGAAATTGTATACTCCTTGATAAAAAAAGACTTCCCCGCTTTCTCCATAGCCCGCTGCAGAATGGTGTTGACTCCCCCGCAACAGGGAACTTCCATGCGGGTAACGGCAATAGATTTTATTTCGTGCATGGAAAAGATTGCCGCAAGTTTTTCAACATACTCATCAATGTATGGATCAAGCTTGGGACAGAACATAATCACGATGCGGTTCTTCAAAAAACGCTGATGAAAATTACCATACGCAGGGGGAACACAGTCAGCGGCAATAAGAAGATCAGCATTATCAAAGTATGGAGCCGCCGGGTTAAGAAGCTTCAGCTGCACCGGCCACTGTCTCAGTTCAGAATTAGCGGGACTAATCGGCGCTCCAGCAGAAAGAGCGGGTGCGCGATTTATCGCCATTGATTGAGAACCGGGACATCCTCCGGTCTGAGGATGCATATGCAGGGGAGTAGTTTCTTTATATACAGGCACCGGTATACCCTTCTCATTCAGAACCCTGACAGCTATAGCAAGGAGATCATCTTCGTTATGATCATCGAGATGCTGCAGGTGCGCCTTGATGGTATTGGGTCCCTGGAGGATTATATTTTCCATAACCCGCGCTTCGTCATAGGGTTCAGCTTCCCGCTCTTCGATAAACATCGCATCTTCCGGGCAGGCCTTGATGCAGGCCCCGAGGCCGTCACAAAAAAGATCGCTCACCAGGCGCGCCTTCCCGTCAATAATCTGCAATGCCCCTTCGGGACAATCGGGAACACAGACCCCGCAGCCGGTACATTTTTCTTCATTTATGGTTATTATACTTCTCTTCATTTCGGTCTCCTTCTCTCTGCATAGTATAGTAAAAATATAGCGCACGGCAAGTTCTCTTTCCTTGACCTGGATCAAAAAGAAAATTTTTTCTTAAAAACCGTATTTTTCAGGACTTGCTGCCTGATGAAGGTTATATATATTTTACTACCCGGTCTAATTCAAGGAGGATCAATGATGAAACGCATAGCACTCTCAATTCTCTTATCAAGTCTTGTCTTCTCCCTCGCCTGTAGCGAGAAGGGGCTTATCAACAAAAAAAGCTCAACAGATGTCAAAACCACCGTAGAGAAACTCGAAAAAATAGTTACTGAAAAGGGCATGAAGGTCTTTGCCCGTATCAATCACGCCGCGGGAGCCGTGAAGGCAGGAAAAACACTGCGCCCCACTGAAGTGATTATATTCGGAAACCCGAAAGTCGGGACTCTGCTCATGCAGTGCAGTCAAAGCGCTGGTATAGATCTACCCCAGAAAGTACTGGTATGGCAGGATGCATCGGGAACAACCTGGATAACCTATAACGATCCCGCCTACCTGGCAAAACGCCATGGCCTGGAAAAATGTTCAAAGGTCATTACGAAAATAACGGGAATCCTCGACACCTTTACTACCAGTGCGTCTAAACCATAGAAATACTTTTGCAGAAAATTTACAGCAAACAAAAAGAAAGGGTACCCTCAAAAGATACCCTTAAATATTACTCCCCCCACAAAGGGGAGGAGTAATAACCTAAAATACAGGTTACGCGGTTGCTTCTACGGCACCAATAATCTCAGCCAGGTCAGCTTCAACTTCACCGGTTGGCTTAATATCAAAATTATCCACAAGAACCTTTACCACCCCGGGAGAAAGAAAGGCGGGAAGCGTTGGTCCAAGCCTGATCCCCTTCACCCCGAGAAACAGCAGGGCCAGAAGCACGGCGACTGCCTTTTGCTCATACCAGGCAATGTCATATTCTATCGGGAGATCATTGATATCATCAAGGCCGAAAACTTCCTTCAACTTAAGAGCGGTTACCGCAAGACTGTATGAATCATTACACTGCCCCGCATCGAGAACCCGCGGTATACCACCAATATCTCCAAGGTCAAGTTTATTGTAACGGTACTTTGCACATCCCGCAGTCAGGATCACCGTGTCAGCGGGAAGCCCCTCTGCAATATCAGTAAAGTAGCTTCTGCTCTTATGACGTCCGTCACAGCCTGCCATGACAACAAACTTTTTAATAGCGCCGCCTTTTACAGCTTCCACAACCTTGTCGGCTACCGCAGCTACCTGATTGTGGGCAAAACCGCCAACAATGGTACCTTTCTCAATTTCAACAGGTGAGGTACATTTTTTTGCCTGTTCAATAATCGCAGAGAAATCCTTTTTACCGTCTTTTTCTTCGATATGAGCGACACCGGGATAACCAGCTAAACCGGTAGTATAAATTCGGTCCTTATAAGAATCCTTTACAGGGACAATACAGTTGGTGGTCATAAGAATCGGTCCGTTAAAGGATGCAAATTCTTCAGCTTGCTTCCACCAGGCGTTGCCGTAGTTGCCTACAAAGTGGTCATACTTTTTAAATGCCGGGTAATAGTTAGCCGGAAGCATTTCACTGTGGGTATAAATATCCACACCAGAATCCTTTGTCTGCTCAAGGAGCTCTTCCATATCCTTCAGGTCGTGTCCTGAAATCAGAATACCGGGTTTTGTGCCGACACCGATATTGACTTCCGTTACTTCCGGATGTCCGTATTTTGTAGTATTGGCTTCATCGAGAAGTGCCATGGTAGAAACAGCCATTTCCCCGGCCTTTAAAACATAACCGACCATTTCATCAACAGAGAGATCCTTTGTTGTTGAGGCAAGGGCATCAATAACGAAAGAATAGATATCATCATTGTTATAACCGAGAACCGCAGCATGATCAGCATAGGCAGCGATACCCTTTAAACCATATATCAGCAGTTCACGAAGTGAGCGAACATCTTCATTTTCCGTGGTAAGAATTCCCGTCTCTACTGCCTTGGCAGCATACTCAGCGGTATTGTCCGAATACCAGACGGCTGCATCATGATCAGCTGTCGCACCGTTTTTCTTTTTCTGACCTTCTCTAACTGCAAGGGCTTCTTTAATAAGCGCGGAAATCCGGTCAGAATCAAAATTCGCATTAGTTATAGTGGCAAAAAGCGCCTTATTTACAAACTGCCCGACAGAAGCATCAACCTTTCCAGCTTTTGCGTCTTCTTCTGAAACAAGGGCAATCCCCTTTAAGACATACACCAGAAGGTCCTGAAGGTTTGCGGTATCATCGGTCTTTCCGCATACTCCCTTACTGGTACACCCGGTATTTTTTGCCGCTTCCTGGCATTGATAGCAAAACATGCTCATATTGTGTCTCCTTAATTGTAGTTTCTATATTCAGCAGTTATTCCTCTCATTAACCCTTTAAAATTCTGCAAGAGAATAAGCACCGTTCTGTAATAGATAATACTGAAGGGAGATTTTTATTCATTGACACAGGTCAAGGAGAGCTTACTTTTCAGGTAGAAATGTATAAAAAAATTAAAAGGAAAAAAAGTTATGGCAGGAAGTGAAAACGTCATTGAGCTTCTCCGGGACACCGACATCTTCAGCGACATTGAAGGTGAAGCCCTGAAGCAGCTGGCTGAAGAAAGCCGTATCAGCAACCTCTCTTCACGCCAGTCTGTATTTTCCGAAGGTTTTCCGGGAGAATACTTTTTCTTTCTTCTGGAAGGATCAGTCCGAATATTCAAGACCACCCCTGAGGGTACCGAGACAACTATTAAAATAATCAGTTCAGGAGAGCTTTTCGCCGAGGTGATACTCTTCGGCAGTAATGTATATCCAGTCAGCGCCATGGCTATCACACCGGCGCGGGTACTTGGACTATCACGGTCATCCTTTTTCAGAATGCTTGCCCATGCCGACGCGAGGGACCGCTTTATCTCCTCACTTTTCAAAAAGCTCCGGTACCTTTCAGACCAGGTACACTATCTCAACTCTCATGATGTGGAAGAGCGATTCTTCAGATTTTTAAGAGAACATTACGGCGAGAAAGAAACATATGAAATACACCTGCCGAAAAAAGAAATTGCAGCAGCAATCGGTACAATTCCCGAGACCTTCTCCCGCCTGGTAAAGCGCCTCACTACCCTGGGCCTTTTGACGTGGAAAGATAATGAGCTTCAGTTAAAGAAAAATTTCTGGCGGGATTTTTTATAAAAACAGATTTTATTTGAAGGCGCGAAACCGATTTCGCGCCTTCAAATAAGTTAAAACATATCAAAACCCTTTAGACCGAGTTCATCACGCATGGCAATAATTTCTTCCTGAAGGCTTTTATTCACCGGGACTCCCTTCTCTTTTCGATAAAGCCAGGCGTCATGTTCCTTTTCTCCCGCCGTGTAGATACGTTTTTCACCAGGCATTTTTTTTGAGCCCCGAAGCTCACGGAGAATATCACCAGCGGCTTTTTTAAAATCATCGGGCTCTATGAAATTGTCAATATTAATGGCCATAAAAAAATGCCCCAGCCCATAGGGGACCTTTTTACCATCCTTAAGGCCCGTCAGCATTTTCAAATAACTTCCCCCCTGAAGAGCCGCACAGAGAATCTCCACGACAGTGGCATAGCTGTAACCCTTATACCCTCCGAGATCTTCACCGATTCCCCCCAGAGGCGCCAGAGCCGCGGTGCCGTCAATCAGCTCAGCAAGAGTCAGTTCAGAATCAGTCCCCGCGGAACCATCCTGCCTGATGACCCATCCGTTGGGCATTTCTTTTTTCCCGCGGGCATAGACCTCGATTTTCCCCCGCTGGGTTATTGATGTGGCACAGTCAATACAAAAGGGAAAATCTTCATCAGTCGGTATACCAAAAACCAGGGGATTGGTTCCCAGCATATTCTCAATACCGAAGGTCGGGGCAATTGAAGGCCGGGCATTGGATCCGGTAATGCCTATCATATTTTTTTCTGCCGCCATGAGGGCATAGTAACCGGCAATACCGTAATGAGTAGAATTACGGACTGCAACCATACCCATACCGCAGGCTTCGGCTTTTTCTATAGCCATTTCCATGGCCCGTTTCCCGATGACATGCCCCATGCCGTCATGGCCGTCAATAACCGCGGTGGTTGGACTTTCCCGGACTACTTCAAAGTTTGTTTCAGGATGCTGAATCCCTTCTTTTATGCGGTCGTAATATATTGCTTTTAGCCGGTTTGTTCCGTGTGAATCTATTCCTCTTTTATCTGCGGTTATAAGAACATCGGCGCAGACCCAGGCATCTTTTTCCGGGACACCGATTCCCATGAAAACTTCCGCCATAAAACGTTCCATGACATCAAAATCAACCCATACGATACTTTCCTGCATATTTTCTTCCCTTTCCTTATTTTTCTCTATAATTGACATATTCACTATTGAAAAATATCATTGCAAGCATAATTCACCATCACTTAACTATGTAAACTTCCTTTTTCCATGAAATTTAGCAAAAAGGAAGTAATAACTATTGAAAAAAAATATAAAGTAATTGCGCTCTCAAAATTTTCATGTAGACTGATGTAATATTTTGAGGTATCAGCTGCATGAGCTATTATTTCTTTATTCCCTTTGCCACCTTTCTTTTTCATTTTTTTATTTTCACCTATGTCTTTGCCATGGACCGGAAGAACAGAGTCAATCGGACCTATCTGCTGTTTACTGCGGTCATGGGGTTCTGGGTTCTCGGATGCACGATATACTACATTCCCATGCCGGAAAGTGCAATCCTTCAATCCATGAGACTTCTTTCACTTGTCTGGTCCTTTACCGGCATCACATTTTTAAATTTTATCTATACGTATCTTGAAGTTAAAAGGAATATTTTCTTTTATATAATTCTGGCGGCTGGAATTATATCAGCAGTATTGACAAGCACAACAGACCTGGTAATCCACTCTTATAGAACCTTCCCCTGGGGACAATGGCTCGTAGAGGGACCTCTCTATCAGCTTATTATTGCTGCGACTTTCACCCTGCCGATTTTCTATGGATTAGGGCTTCTCTTCTATCATCAACGCAAAGAAAAGGAACTGTACCGGTACCGGCAGCATACACTGATTATTTTTGGAATCATCTTAAATTTTACAGCAGGTTTGATAATTGAGTTTCTTCTCCCCATGTTTGAAGCGACTGCAAACATGGTACGCTTGACTTCCCTTTCGACAATAATTCTAACCGGAACATTTTTCTACATAATAGTCAGATACAAGTTCTTAACCCCTGACATCAGGGACACTGCCGGCGCAATATTTGCCGGAGTGCAGGATGGAATAATCATTCTCAGTACCAGCGGTAGAATACTCCACGCCAACAAGTCAGCCAGAAACATCCTCTACCCTGGCAAACTGATCTATACAGACTACCACCTTAACCAGATGATACCCGGTTATACCCATAGTGCAGAGTACCACAATCAGGAATTCGAAATCAATCCGGAAGGGAACACCTGTATAATTCTTATAACACAATCAAAAATTAATTTTACAGATACCCGTGACGGAATCATTCTTATTCTTCGTGATGTAACCGAGCAGCGAAAAATTACCCACCGGCTGAAACAATCTGAAGAGCAGTACCGTTCTCTTGTAGAAAACATCTCAGAGATAATTTTTGAGGTATCCCCTGATTCGATTATCACCTATACAAGCCCCGCCATTACCGCCATAACAGGTCATCGAACAGAAGACCTCATTGGAAAATCATTTTTTCAATTTATCCACCCTGATGACAGCGAAAAAGTACGACAGCATTTTTCAGTATCTCCAAAAGGCGAAGCCATGCAGCTTGAATTCAGGGGACTCTGCGTTGATGGTACTTTTCTCCACTTTATGTCAAGCGGGGCGACTGCAATTGAACATGATGACGGCTTCGGCTACCGCGGCGTTCTAACTAATATTGAAAACCTTATACAGGCACGTCAAAAGCTTAAAGAAACTGAAAAGCTTTACAACAGCATCGTCCACAATATATCCGATGTAATCTGGATAATGAGAATCCGTGACCTGACCCTGACCTATATCAGTCCTTCGGTTACCAGCCTTCACGGCCTGTCTCCTGAAGATTACTTTTATACGCCGCTCCAAAATCACGTAACCCCTGAATCTTTCAGTAACGCCATGACCATAATGTCTGAAGAGCTCAAACATGACCATGAGCGTGATCCCGACCGGTCACGAACCATCAACTTTACAGAAAAAAGCAAAAAAGGAACAATGTACCACAACGAATCGACGGCCAGTTTTCTCAGAGACAGTTCTGGCGAAGCCATTGCAGTCATCGCCGTGACCCGGGATACAACCAAAAGAATGAAGCTCCAGACTGAACTTGAAGAGAGCCTTAAAAAACTTCAGGATCGAAACACCATCATTGAAAATGACATGAAGACAGCCCAGATGATACAGCAGGCGCTCCTTCCCGAAGGGAGTCCTGACAACAGCTACATGATAAGTTCATACCGCTACCTTCCCGTTGAGGTTGTAGGGGGGGATTACTTTAATTTTATTGAGCTTCGAGAAGGCGGGGTTGGAGTCTTTATTGCCGATGTTGTAGGCCACGGCGTACCTGCGGCTCTCTTCCTTTCTCTTCTCAAATCATCAACAAATAAGATCTGGAGAAAGTACGCCCTGAGTCCGAAGAATTTCATGAACAGCCTTAATGAAGACCTTGTTGATGTCATGTCATCTTACTTTATCACCGGTCTCTATGGATTTCTAAAACAGAACAGCGACAGTTCCGTTGATTTTACCTTTTCCAACGGCGGGCACCCCCCACCCGTCATTTATCGAGCCGCACGCGACACCTATGAGACAGTTCATTTAAAGGGACCCCTGGTGGGAGCCTTCAGGGACAAAGAATTTCACGAAACAACAATTGAACTGAAGAAAAAAGACCGTCTTTATATTTATACCGACGGACTCCCGGAAACAGTGAACTCAGAACACCAGATTATCGGCTTTGACAATCTTACTGACTTTTTCAAAAAAGGTCACGGTGCATCCCTTGAAGACACCCTTGATAATGTTGTTGGCAATGTTGAACAGTTTCGGGATGGAACCATGGTGCAGGATGATATGGTACTGATCGGTATCGAAATAATTTAAAATACCGGTTATGGTTTTCCACGGTGCTTCTTTTTTGCCAGCTTCTGTTCATACATTTCCCTGTCGGCAATATTTATAAGTTCATCTACCGTCAGAGACATCCTTCCATCATAATCGGCAAAGCCGTAGCTGAAGGAGACTGGCACATCATGAATAAAGTTTCCTTTGAGATTAACCGTAATCCGGTTAATCATCTCTGTTACATTTACCATTGATGCCCCGGGTAAAAGAACAAGAAATTCATCGCCACCCATACGAAATATGTAATCGGTCTTACGAATGCAGGCCAGAACAGCATTCACGACCACACCAATAAGCCTGTCTCCCTCTCCATGACCAAACCTGTCATTAACGGACTTAAGGTTATCAACATCTATAAAACATATTAAAAATTCAGATAAATCCCTTCTGCTGTTTTCAATCATACGATAAAGCATTTCATAGGCAAAACGCCGGTTAAAGACACCGGTAAGTTCATCGGTCACTGAAATCTCTTCAAGTTTTTCCATGGCCTGTTTTAGCTTAATATGAACATTGATACGCGCCAGGACTTCTTCTCTTACAAAGGGCTTGGTGATATAATCGACCCCGCCGGCCTCAAAGGCCTTCAGCTTTTCTTCTGTTTCAGTCAGGGCGGTGATAAAAATCACCGGAAGATTTTTCCCGAAATTAGTTGTCTTTATCTTACGGCATGTCTCGATGCCGTCCATCACAGGCATCATTATATCCAGAAGAAGGATATCGATTTCATGGGAATCAACAAGTTCAATTGCCCCCGTGCCGTCAACGGCACTCTTAACGGTATATCCTGACTTTTGCAGCATTACCTCAAGCAGGCGAACATTTACCCGGCTATCATCAACAACACCAACGATAACATTTTCACTGATTTCCATAAGTATCCTCTGATAGATATCATACACGGTAGGAATATATTTTCAAGTAAATTTGTTTCTCCTGAAAGATGATGATGCGTCTCCTTAAAAAGCGACGATGCGCTCATTAAAGACGACAATCCACATCGTCGCTTTTTAAGGAGGGGCAAAAAAAGTATTGTCCAAATTACGAATACTTCTCTGTATGGTATATTACTGTAACAGTTGCGAAGAAAATAATGCGAATAAAAATTCAATCCCTCGGATGCCGCCTCAACCAGGCTGAGATACAGTCGGTCTCAACACGCCTTCAGGAAGCGGGACATGAAATTGTCAGCCGGGGACACGCCGATGCATTTATTATCAATTCCTGTTCGGTTACTGTTATAAGCGAACGAAAAACCAGAAAACTCCTTTACCAGGCCATGCGTGACTCAGAGCCTGAACCCGAGGCCCTGATTATTCTGACGGGCTGCGGTGCCGGGGAGGAACGGCGGGAAGGAAACACCTTCTATCTCTCAAATGACAACAAGTACCGCATCCCGGAAATCATTGAAAACAGGGATCTCTTCGACACCTTCTCGCCCGGAGATGCCAACCGTTTCGGATTTCATACCCCGGTAAAAAGCACCCGTACGCGGGTTAACATCAAAATACAGGATGGATGTGACAACTACTGCTCATACTGCATTATTCCCTATGTGCGGGGCAATCCTGTCTGCAATCCCGCACCCCGGGTGCTCGATGAATGCCGGGAGCTTCTTGATGCGGGCTACAAAGAACTGATACTTACCGGTGTTATGGTAGGCAATTACCATGACGGAGAAACCGCCTTTGATACCCTGGTGGAGAAAATACTAAATCTCAACGGTACCTTCCGTCTTCACTTATCATCTCTTTCTCCACAGACAGTTACTAAAAAACTTATCTCACTGGCGGATCATGAAAAACTTGTCCGCCACCTCAGCCTCTCGCTTCAAAGCGGAAGTGACGCGGTACTCCGGGCAATGAACCGCCGATACACCCGCAATGAGTACCTGGCGCTGATAGAAGCCTTCAGAAAAAAAGACCCCGACTTCAACTTCACCACTGATCTCATCGTCGGGTTTCCCGGGGAAACAGAAGCAGACTTCGAAGATTCCCTGGCACTGATAAAAGAAGCGGCCTTTTCCCATATCCATACCTTTCGCTACTCTCCACGCCCCGGAACCGCAGCGGCGGAAATGAGCGACACGGTGCCTGAAGAAACAAAAAAAGAACGAAGCCGACGGGTCATTGACCTCTACCTTAAACAGAAAGATGCCTACTACAGCCGCTTTTACCAGAAAACTTCGGTATTTATAAGTGAACGGGCAAAAAAAGGAGTGACCAGGGGATTCAATGAATACTACATTCCAGTTTCAATTAACGCAGAACTGCCCCACAACCGCTTCTACCGCATCGTTACTGAAAAGGGAGAAAATCCGGAACACCTCGAAGCATCGGTGGTCGAAGAGCTCCATGATTAAAAATCTTTCACATCATGATCCCTTGAAATCTGCCTTCTCCTTTGCAAGCAGGGCCCGTACACCTTCAGCATAATCTTCACTTTCAGCGGATCTGATCTGAAAGGACCGTTCTTCTTCGAGGTGCTCGTCAAGGCTTCTTCCACCGGCTTTCATGAAAAGCTCTTTGGTTCGCCTGAAACTTAAAGTAGGCCCTGAGGCGAGACGCCGGGCAAGTTTTTCTGTTTCGTCTTCAAAGGTATCAGCAGAAACGACACGGTTCACAAGCCCGAGACGGGCCATCTCTTTTGGCGCTACAGGCTCGGCCAGCATTGCAACCTCACAGGCCTTCTGCCATGTCAGTTGACTGATGAGCAAATGGGTGCCTCCGAAACCGGGAATAAGCCCAAGGCGGGCAAAGCCCTGTGAAAATGATGCCTCTTCAGAGGCAATAATGAAATCGCAGGCAAGAGCAAGATTCATTCCAGCGCCAACAGCGTGGCCATTGACTGCTCCGACTACCGGCACATGAAAATTCCTCAGTTTAATGCAGATGTCATAGAGAGAACGGGTCAGGCGGTCCATAAAGTCTCCCGGGTTCCCCTCTTCTACCGACTGTTTCATTCCCTTTACATCACCCCCGGCGCTGAAGGCCCGGCCGCTGCCGGTGATAACAAGACAGCGGATTGTGTCATTATCTTTCAGCTCGTCAAGAAGCCCGTTCAGCTCTTCTCCCGCCTCAAGATCAAGTGGATTAAGCTTTTCAGGACGGATAAATTCGATACGGCCGACAGCTTCTTTCTCACTGTATTTTAATGTTCGTCGCATGTTGGATCCTCCGGATCTTTTAAAATAATACGGGCATCCACAAGGCTTATGCCGTCTTCATGAGCGATAACAGGATTCAAATCCATTTCTTCAATTTGAGGATAGGCCTCGATTATTTCAGATACGGTCATAAGAAGATCGACCAGGGCCTTTTTGTCAACCGGGGGTTTACCCCGCACACCGTTAAGAATTGGCGCTGACTTGATCTCTCCAATCATATTTTTTGCCGCTTTACGCGATAGCGGAAGCACCCTGAAAGAAACATCCTTGACGACCTCTACGAGTATTCCCCCGAGACCGAACATGATGACCGGGCCGAACTGTTCATCTATCTTCGTACCGATGATAATTTCGACACCGTCTTCTTCCATACGGGACACCATGCACCCGGTAAGCTCTGCGCCTGGTTTATATTTTTCAGCATTGGTCATTATATCCTTAAAGGCGGCTTCAATATCTTCCGGTGACTCAAGGCCGAGGCGCACACCCCCTGCGTCAGTCTTATGGAGGATATCCGGTGAAACTATCTTGAGGACGACTTCCCCCCCCAGTTCTTTTGCCAGGTTCACCGCCTCACCGGCGGTCTTGGCCACCCGGTCAAGATCTACCGGCACATCGTGAAGATGAAGCATCTTCTTTGCCTCGGGCTCAAGAAGGGCAAGACGCTTTTCCTGGCGCGCCTGATCGATAATCTGTTTCCCTGCCGGCTTTGCCCTGGCACCGCAGTTAAAGACAAACTTCACGGATTTTTTATGATAGGTGTCGAGGTAGCTCCCGTAGTCACAGAGGGCCGCCATGCAGCGGCAGGCGATATCAAGGGACTCGTAGCAGGGTATCCCATAGTACCGAAGCAGTTCAAGGGAATGGCTGTTGGCCGCGTTGTAAAGGGACTGAAAAATTATCGGCTTATTGAATTCTTTAATCATTTTTCCCATACGGTGTGCCGCATCTTCTTCCATAAAACGAAGCTTGTCGGCAAAACGTATGCCGTAGCCCCCGAAGAGCCCGACTATTAAAAGCCCGTCAACATGATCATCCTCAAGGAGGGCCCGGGCGCAGTCGGCAAAAATCGACGGGTTCGCGTCAGTCCCCCCGGCGACATCAACGGGATTTATAAGGGAAGCATTGCCGGGAAGAAAACCGGCAAGTTTCTTTTTTGTCTTTTCCGCCAGGCCGGGAATATCAATATTATAATCAGTCAAAAGGTCAGCGGCAATCGTTGCATGACCTCCCCCGTCGGCAAGAATCGCAATGCGGTTATTTTTTATGGGGGGAAGATTAGACAGGCTCTCCGCCACGGGAAAAAGTTCATCACTGTTTTCAATGGTAATGATGCCGGCACGCTGAAAGGCGGTACGGGCTACTTCCGAAATACCCGCAAGCGCCCCGGTGTGCGACCCGGCTGATTTTCGCCCTGTTGTTGAGCGCCCGCTTTTCAGAAGGACCACGGGCTTTTTCAATGTGGTTCGGTGGGCCTGCTGCAAAAATTTTCTTCCTTCCCTTAAACCCTCAACATACATCAGGATCGTCTTCGTGTCTGGGTCTTCACCGAAGAATTCAAGGTATTCATGAAATTTCAGGTCAGCCTCGTTGCCAACGCCGACATAGAAACTGAAACCCTTCTGGCTTCGAAGCTTCGCCTCGGTTATCAGGTGCAGAGCAATGTTACCGCTCTGTGAGAGAAGCGCGATATCTCCCTTGGGCACATCATCAAGACCCACAAGGTTCAGATTATTTTTCAGGCTGATCATACCGGAAGTATTGGGACCGATAATTCGTATGTTATATTTCTCTGCCAGCTCAACAATTTCTTCTTCTTTTTTACGGCCGCTGTTTCCCAGCTCTCCGAAACCGCCGGCAATAATGACAACTCCCGCGACACCCTTGCGGCCGCATTCTTCCATCACTGCCGGTATGGTTGCCGGGGGGGTGGTAATCAGGGCGACATCAACGGGATCAAAAATATCCGTCACCGAGGCGAAACACTTAATGCCCCGAACAGATTCAAGTTTAGGATTAACCGGATAGATATCTCCTTCAAAGCCCTCGCGCTGCAGGGTCTTAATGGCCTGGTAGCCCCGCTTTGTCTCGTCAAGAGAGGCGCCGATGATGGCAATAGATTTGGCGTGAAAAACTCGTGACAGATTCATATTATTTTCCTTTGTACGCTGGTTTTCTTTTTTCCATAAAGGCGTCGATACCCTCCTGCCAGTCATCTGTATCCATACAGGCAAGAATGGCATCGGTCTCAAGGTGGAGCGCCGTGTCGAGATCAAGCTGTGAACTCCGCTGCAAATGTTCTTTTGCAAGTTCCATGCTTACCGGCGCCTTTTCACCAAGGGTTTTCCCGAGAGTAAAAGCCCGGTCTATCAGCTCATCGATACCGCAGGCTTCAAGGGCCAGACCAAGATTCTCCGCCTCATGGCCGTCGATAACCCGTCCTGTATAAACCAGCTCTTTGGCCTTCATCAGGCCCACAAGCTGCGGAAGATGCCAGGTGACCCCGCCGCCCACAAAGGTGCCGAGGCCGATTTCAGGGAAGGCCATGGTGGCCCCCTCGGCCATAATGATGAAATCACAGTTCAGGGCCATCTCGGTTCCCGCGCCCCGGGCAGCACCGTTCATGGCGCAGATAACCGGTTTCGGAAATTGATACAGCTCCCCGGTAGCACGGTGGGCCAGCTCGATGTAGCGCCGCTTTGCACCGTGATCCCGCTTACCCGAAGAGTGTTTCTTTAAGTCTGCTCCGGCGCAGAAGGCCTGTTTTTCCTTTCCATCCTTTATGCGCACCGACCCGGTAAGTATTACCGACCTGACGGTGTCATTTTCACGAAGCGCATCAAGGGCGTCAATCAGGTCACGGTACATTTCTTCAGAGACCGCGTTCATCACCTCGGGCCGGTTAAGGCGTATCAGGGCGCTCTCATTCTGCATCTCGACAATTATAGTTTTATATGACATGGCGGCTCCATTTGTCTAATATTCAACCGGATAAGTATACATGCATGAGCCTCAACTGTCAAGATTCTTGTTATTTTCGTTTTGGGATAAGGAAGTTAAAATCATTTTTTCGATTTCTGCTGTTTGACACCCGTCCCCTTATATGCTATAATCCTGCTACATAAAATAAAAAAGAAATTATTAATATAATTGAACCATGTTATCAGGAGGAGCATGCCATGCGGGAAAAACTAAGAAGCTTAAAATTTATCATTTCATTGATGGTTGTGGGTATTTTTACCATTATCATTACTTTTCTAACTTTTTTTGCCAATATCAAATCAGCCGAACAGCTTGAAGAAACTTACAAGCAGGAATATGTCAAAATGTCATATCGAGTTGGTACAGAGATGGAGGATATGGTAAAACGCCAGGTACTCTTTGCCGAGGCGATGGCCCAGGACCCGACAATACGCCGTGCCGTTGATACAGGCAACTATGCACTTTCAAATCAAATGCTCCGAAACCTGTTCAAAAAAATGGGTTTTTATGAAAATATCTTTGTTGCCACGGCAAGCAGGCGGCCGGTCATAAAATCGGCGGGCACCCCGAAAGCGATCGGTGTAATGTTTGGCGGAATCGGCTACGATGATAATATCGCCGCTGCCTTAGAAGGAAAAACTCACTTGAGCAAACCGGGAAAATCTCCCGTAACAGGCCTCGGGGTTACTCTGATTACTGTACCAGTAAAAATAAACGGCAAAGTACGTGCTATCTTCGGACTCCCTATTGACCTGGGTAAATTGACAGATAAAATAGTAGCAGAAATAAAGCTCGGCAAAACAGGGTATTTTTTCATTTGCGACATTGATGGCCTTGTGTTCAATCACCCCACGAAGAAACATATCTTTACCCTTAATCTCAGCAAATTTGACTGGGGTCCCAAAATGATGTCGGCAAAAAACGGAGAAATTATTTTTTATGATTTCGAAGGAAAGGAAAAACTCGCCTCAGTCTTTACCAGCTCATTCCTTCGCCTTAAACTCGGTGGTTCAGGATATGTTTCCGACTATATGGATGAAATCGCTGGAGTCAGAAACCAGATGATCATTGCCGGTATACTCGGTCTTCTCGCCGCGGCACTGATAATCTTTTTCTTTATTATTCGCCGGCTACAACCCCTTGAAGAGGCAAAAAAACTGGTTATCGCAATCGCAAAAGGTGACCTGACTGAGACCTACACAGGAAAAATAACTACTGATGAAATCGGTGACATAGTCGGTTCTATCAGCAGTATGACAGAGAAGCTGAAAGAAATCGTTTCAGGTATTCTCATCTCCACTCAGACCGTCGCCAGTTCATCTGAAGAAATCAGTGCCACGGCCCAGAGCTTGAGCGAATCTTCTAACGAACAGGCAGCCAATGTTGAAGAGATCACCTCTTCACTCGAAGAGATGGGGGCAACCATTACACAGAACACGGAAAACGCCCGAAAGACCAACACTATGGCCAACAAGTCTGCCGGAGAGGCAGACGAAGGCGGCAAAGCAGTTGAGGGAACAGTACAGGCCATGACTTCCATTTCTGAAAAGATAGGCATTATCGAAGACATCGCCTACCAGACCAACCTGCTGGCCCTCAACGCGGCAATCGAGGCGGCACGAGCTGGTGAACACGGCAAGGGCTTCGCCGTTGTTGCCGGTGAGGTACGTAAGCTCGCAGAACGAAGCCAGGATGCCGCCCAGGAGATCAATGACCTGGCAACCAGTTCTGTCAGCATTGCCACAAAGGCGGGAGAGCTGTTGAAGGTTATTGTCCCGAGCATTAAAGAGACTTCCCAGCTTGTTCAGGATATTACCATCGCTTCAGAAGAACAGGATACAGGAGTTAACCAGATCGGTCTCGGGATGGACCAGCTCAACCAGGTAACCCAGCAGACCGCGTCAGCATCAGAAGAGCTTGCTTCGACATCTGAATCATTGAGCGATCAGGCCCAGCAGCTCCAGGAGCAGATTGAATTTTTCAAGATTGATCTTGCAGATGCCGACAGTCCCGGGTTCAGCGAAGCGCCCCTGCTTGCAGAACCTGAGAAAAAAGCATAATTGCACTAATAACAATTACCCCAGTATGCCGGGTTACCTTCGTAACCCGGCATACTTTTCACAATTCTACATCCAGCAAAGACACAAACAACGTGCCATGTGCACAACACCTCGTTAATCGCTGTCATGTATTCCCGAAAACTTTATACATAATGTAAAAATAATTTTGACACTCTCTTGAAATTATGATATAATCATTTAAAAATAAATCAGGCTTTTAAAAACTAAACTTATATATTCCAGAATAATTTGGAGAGTACCATGAAACTTTCATTTAAAAGCCTCAGAGTTATTATAGCCTCAATTGTCATATCAATTTTTACAATCGTCATCACCTTTCTGGTTATTTTTTCATATAACAGTTCCGCTAACGAACTCGAGAAAACATACAAATCAGAATATGTAAAAATGTCAACCAAGGTCGGTACCGAGCTTGATGATTTCATTAACCGTCAAAAGCAATACGCAAGGGCCCTGGCAGAAAATCCCTTTATACTCCAGGCATTACGGGATGGCAACTATACAAACACCAACAGGATGTTCGCCAGACTGATAAAAAACATGCCTGTCCTGCAAAACATCTTTATCGGCTCACCAAACAGACGTTCGAAAATCATATCCGGAGCCCTGCCTGCATCAATAGGGGTGACTGTCCCCAGCAGTGATGCAGTAAAAGCGATTTTAGCCGGTAAGGAATTCATCACCTCTCCTTATAAATCGGTGGTTACAGGAACAGGGATAATCGTTATTTATGTTCCCATAAAAGAAGGAAACAGGGTAAAAGGAATACTGGGGCTGCCCATCGAACTGGGCAATCTCTCCTATAAGATAGTCAAGGAGACTAAGCTGGGGAAAACCGGTTATTTCTTTCTCTGTCTCAAAAAAGGCCTTGTTTTTGCCCATCCTGATAAAAGCAATGAGTATACCCTCGACCTGGCAAAACAAGACTTTGGGGCAACCCTCCTTAACCTGAAAAATTCTGAACTGGGATATTACACCTTTCAAGGCAAAAAGAAACTTGCAGCCGCCTATACAAGCACAGTTTCTGATTTTAAACTCATCGGTTCCGGTTATACAGAAGACTACATGAGCGAAGTTCACTCAATTCGAAACAATATGATACTTGCCGGTTTAATCGGCCTGCTAATAGCGGTTTTTATCATCTACTATTTTCTCTCCTGGCGTCTGCGGCCTCTTGAAAATGCAAAGGCACTGGTTACGGCAATCGCGAAGGGAGACCTCACGAAAAACTACACCGGAAGAATTACCACCGATGAAATCGGTGATATTGTCAAATCTATTACTGACATGACTGACAAACTAAGACAAATCGTCAGCGGTATCCTGATCTCAACCCAGACCGTTGCCAGTTCATCTGAAGAAATCAGCGCCACAGCCGAGAGTCTCAGTGAATCATCGAATACCCAGGCCTCTAATGTTGAAGAAATAACTTCCTCTCTCGAAGAAGTTGGAGCCACCATCACCCAGAATACAGAGAATTCCCGAAAAACGAATTCTATGGCCAATAAGGCAGCTGGTGAAGCAGACGAAGGGGGAAAGGCTGTTTCCGAAACAGTAAGTGCCATGACGTCCATCTCTGAAAAGATCAGCATCATAGAAGACATTGCCTACCAGACTAACCTGCTGGCCCTTAACGCGGCAATCGAGGCGGCGCGGGCGGGAGAACACGGCAAGGGCTTCGCGGTAGTTGCCGGTGAAGTACGAAAGCTTGCCGAAAAGAGTCAGGACGCCGCCCAGGACATCAACAACCTGGCAACCAACTCTGTCAGCATTGCCACAAAGGCGGGAGAGCTGCTTAAAGTTATTGTCCCGAGTATCAAGGAGACAGCACAGCTGGTTCAGGATATTACCATCGCTTCAGAAGAACAGGATACGGGGGTTAACCAGATTAACCTCGGTATGGACCAGCTTAACCAGGTGACCCAGCAGACCGCGGCGGCATCAGAAGAGCTTGCCTCGACATCGGAGTCATTGAGTGATCAGGCCCAGCAGCTCCAGGAGCAGATCGAATTCTTCAAGATTGATATTGCGGATGCCGACAGTCCCGGGTTCAGCGCGGCACCGTTGCTGGGCGAACCGGATAAAAAAGCGTAATCGCCTTTAACAGCCGGGGGGGGATAAACCCCCGGGCTGTTAAAGCGCCCTACCACTCATCCCAGTGTACCTTCTTCTCATCAAAACGCTCAGGCACCGCCTTCTCTTCACCCGGGTACCCGTATGAGATCAGTGCAAAGGGATGAATATGATCGGGAAGATTAAAAAGCTCATTCATAAGACCAATCCGGTTCTCCCGGGGATGGATGCCGATCCAGCAGGCACCGAGTCCAAGACCGTGAGCAGCCAGAAGAATATTCATCGTTGCCGCTGATCCATCAATGGGCATATATCCCGGATCATGAACCTTTTCCATGTCGCAGCAGACCAGCACGGCACCGGCGGCACCGAGAAGCATCTTCCCTCCGGGATGAACGTCAACAATGCGCTGGTACTTTTCAGCGTCATGAAAAAGAATAAATTCCCAGGGCTGTTTATTCATGGCGCTCGGGGCCACCATGGCGGCCTCAAGCATTTGTGTTACAACTTCCTTACCCACCTTTTCATCAGAATATTTTCTAATACTGCGCCGCGTCTTGATTCCTTCATAAATATTCATGGTATGTCTTCTCCTTAGTATTATGGTACTGTACTGACTTTCCCCCTCTCCCTAAAAAAACATTTTTACAAACAACCTGCAGCCTCCTGTGGGAGAGGGCCGGGGTGAGGGCACTACCATGCCCCCGGGCAATTAAAAAGCTCCATATTTTACTGCCATTCTTAAAATTTTCTTCTGGATTTCAAGCCCAATACCTGCTAACATTGTATTTCAGGGAATACAGAACAGGGGTAAAAAAAAACAGATGCCTCTGGAGGTAGATACGGTTACAGATCAATGGGAAAAGGAAGAAAAGGCAACCAACTGGCATATATTTTTCTTCGACTCCTGCTGCTCACTACAGCAGGGGTATTCCTCTGGACCGGTATCGCCGGCATCGAGACAATTTTTATTCATGAGGCTTCATTTCTCCAAAAACTTTTCTCTCCCAAAGCTCACGAGGCCGCCGGCCGTCTCTTTTCAATTACATTTCTGATTTTAATAATTATCCCTGCCTGGCGAAAAGCCCTATCAGCGCGACGAGACCTTGAGTTCATGCAGGAAGAACAGAATAACTTCCGTCACTTTCTGGAAATTTCAAAAGACGTGATACTCACCATCGACACAAAAGGGTGCTTCACCTATCTAAACCCCCGTTTCGAATCCGTTACCGGATATACAGCTGACGAAATGATTGGAAAACAGGCAATGAGCCTGCTCAAACCACAATCAGAAGAGATCGCAGCAGAACTCTTCAAGAAGGCCTTTGCAGGCGAAGAGACTCCCCAGTATGAACTCGATTTTTTAACCCGGGACAACAGAACGGTCCCTGTGGAGATAAACGCTGTCTCAATCAAAGATAAAACGGGGGGCATCACCGGAAGATTCATCATCGCCCGCGACATCAGTTTACGAAGAAAAGTTCAGAAGGCCCTTCAGGAAAGTGAAGAAAAATTCAGGGCCCTTGCTGAAACAACACCAACAGCAATCATGATGTACAAGGAAAACATCTGGACCTACGCGAACCCGGCGGCAGAAAGAATCAGCGGTTACTCGGAAGATGAATTAAAGACAATGTACTTCTGGGATATTGTGGCACCCGACTTCAAAGAGATGGTACAGAACAGGGGCCAGGATCGGCAGCAGGGAAAAGATGCTGCCAGCAATTATGAATTTCAAATTCAGCACAAAGACGGAACGCTGATCTGGGTTGAACTGGTTGGAGCATCAACACTGGTAAACGGAGAACCCGCGGGTATAATTACCGTTACTGACATTTCAAAATACAAGCTTTCTGTCGAGGCCCTGAAAAAAAGTGAAGAAAAATACCGTACCATTCTGGCAAACATTGAAGATGGATACTTTGAGCTTGATCTCAAGGGAAACATCACCCTGTTTAACAACAAGATTCTTGAGATGTTCAACTTCTCGCCGGGAGAAGCGGATAATATAAACTACCGGGACTTCACAGAAAAAGAATCCCAGGAAAAACTCTTTCGCACCTTTCACAACGCCTACAAAACCGGTGAGGCGGTTAAATCAATGGAGATAGACGTGTTGCCGAAAAACCGGCCTCCCCTCCCCCTTGAGTTTTCCATCTCTCTGATACGGGATATTGAAAACAAGCCTGCGGGTTTTCGAGGCATAGCCCGTGACATCTCTGAAAGAAAACAGCTCCAGGAACAGTTAAACCAGGCGCGTAAAATAGAAGCCATCGGAACCCTTGCAGGAGGCATAGCCCATGATTTCAATAACCTCCTCATGGCAATCCAGGGCAACATCACCATGCTGAGACGTGCCAATGAAGATAATGAAAAAATCATTAAGCGGGTTGACATAATTCAGCAATGTATCGGCAGCGGTGCTGATCTCACCCGTCAGCTTCTCGGCTTTGCCAGGGGGGGGAAGTATAAAACCGCGCCCCTTGACATAAACAAGCTGGTAGAGAAAACCCTGAAAATGTTCGGCCAGACCAGGAAAGAAATTACAATACAGAAACACATCGACCCGTGCCCCCTGTCAGTTAAAGCGGACAACAGCCAAATTGAACAGGTTCTCATCAACATGTACGTTAATGCCTGGCAGGCGATGCCCAATGGAGGCACCCTTGAGGTAACTACCGGTTCAATATCTCTATCCGAAGACTTCACCACCCCTCATGACGCCGCCCCGGGAGACTATGTACGTACTTCTATTGCCGACAGTGGAATCGGCATGTCTCCGGAAACTATCCAGCGCATTTTCGAGCCTTTCTTTACGACCAAGGAACGGGCAACCAGTACCGGCCTGGGACTCGCCTCAGCCTACGGCATAATACGAAACCATGACGGCTTCATCACCGTGAAAAGTTTCCCCGGCCGGGGCACCACCTTTAACCTTTATCTTCCCGAATCCATTGAACCTGTTATTAAAGAATCAGTGAAGGAAGAAAATACAATTCTTTACGGATCAGGCGTAATCCTCCTGGTGGATGACGAAAAATTCGTTCTTAAAGCAGGAAAAGAAATGCTAAAGGCCCTCGGGTATACAGTATTAATTGCAGATAACGGCAATGATGCTCTGAAACTTTTTGCTGATAATTTTTCTTCTATTGATCTTGTAATACTTGATATGATTATGCCCCGGATGAATGGAGGAGAAATATTTGAAAAGATGAAAGAGATTGATCCTGAAATAAAAGTAGTCCTTTCAAGCGGCTACAGTCAGGATGGGGCGGCTGAAGCAATCATGTCCCGGGGATGCAGAGGCTTTCTTCAAAAACCCTTTGACATTGAAAGCCTTTCTCATACCGTTCATAAAGCCTCTCACCTCTCAGAAGTCTCATGACCCCCGGTCATCTGCAACCCCGCCTCTTCGGGCTTTTTAAAAACATTGAATTATTTTAATGCTCTAATATAATAATTGACTTCTTTTCATCTTTTACCGTATACTATAACATAAGCATTTTGATAGATTTTTTACAAAAACCACATTCAGAGACATTTACATGACCACGAATAAAGATATACATAAATTATTTAGAAAGGTCGTCGCAAATTCCCTCAACACAAGACAGGTAAATTACCTTGGGGAACAGATAGACCGCAGGTTTAACCTTTATAAAATTCTTCAACTTAATGAAGTTGTACCTATCCCCCGGCAGACTGCCGCCCAGACTCTCCTTGAACATTTCACCGCCGAAGACGATATTGTCGAACTCTTCACCTACATGCTCTACCATGAGGGTGAACGCTTCGTTGACCGCCCCCTGGTCATCTGGGGAAGAAATGAGTTCATCAGTCTACTGATAAAAAACAAATGGATATACGACCGGGAGATTAAACGCTTTCTTGTTGATCCCTTTTACGAGCACGAAAAGAATTTTCTTGAAAAAATACGTATCATCGACATGCGCGATGAAATTGATGTTGATGCAATTATTAAAGGCATCAGTGACATAAGCAAAAAAATGAGCATCAAAAATCTTGACTGGCGTGTCACAATGCGCCTCTACGACCTTGAGCCAAAAACCGGTGAATTGATCAGACAAATTCTTTCACTGCTTCTTACCCGCCAGAACCTTCAGAAATATATAACAGAACTCTTCGTCTGCCTTAAGGAACTTGCCATAAATGCCAGCAAGGCCAACTACAAGCTTCTCTTTGAGAAACATATGTCAGCCCCTGATGGCATCACACAACAGAACAACTATGTCGGATTTCTTACCATGTTCAGGGAAGAAATTGAAAATCACGGAAATACCCGGCTCTTTGAACTGGCACAAAGAGAAGACCGCTTTATAAATATCACCTTTCAATCTTCAAAAAATTCCATCGAGATATGGGTAACCAATAATAAAACAATATCCCCCATCGAGAAAAAACAAATTCTAAAAAAAATGGGACAAGCGGGCTTTGACGAAGACGGCTTTGGTGTAGAAGAATACGAAGAAGGAGCCGGTCTGGGCCTCACGATCATCATGTCAGTACTCAACAAGTACTCAAATGACGAATCACCCCTGAAGGTAATATTCTACCCTGATTTCATTAAAATAGGATTCTCCCTGGATCGGGTTAACCTTGAGGAGGAAAAGAAAAAGGACGAAGCAGAAAAGCTGCAGAAAGAAAAAGAAAAACAGGAACGGGAAGAACAGAAGGCAAAAGAAGCAGCTGAAGCTGAAAAAACAAAAAAGAACAACTAAAGACTATAGTTTTATAACTTTCCCCTTTATTCTCGATTCATGAGCTCCGAACGCCAGGTAATGACTGATTAAAGATTCCCGTGCCCCGGTCAGTCCCTTTTCACCATTGAGTACCGATACAAAATTTTCCATAATACGGAAGTCTCCTTCTGAATGCCCCAGAAGATCAGTCTTTATTCGATATATCTTCTTTTTGCCAGTACAGTGATCATGAACTTCGAGACGGCCTCCACCACCGAATTTTCCCCGCAGGGTTCCCCGGCTTCCATCGATACGAAGAGTCCGCCCCTCTTCATGGCTGTGGCCGTGCATTTTCAACACTCCGGTGATGCCGTTATGAAACTTGATGATAACCTCCTGATGATCCACCTGGTCATTGTCACAGGCATACACACAGCGACCATAGGGACCTTCTTGCAAGGCCTTCATAATACCATATTCTGTCATGTCTTCAGTTATAGTACTGGTGGGCCATTCCTTCCAGACATAAAACCGCTTCAAAAACGGAAGCTTTCCCGCCAGTTGCGGGAAACGAAGCATGAACCGTACGATCACTTTAAGAGCAGTATTATCAGCTTTCAGCAATGCCTGTTTCAGGTGACGGCCACGAAGGTATGTCGACACCGCCTCATACATACAATCACCGCCAGCGGGACAGCCGTCGGTGCAGCGATCCGGAGCGCCTTCAGGGGAATGAGAACTTATAAAATGACTCAATTCACCAAAAGACGAAACAAGTGCAGGTTCGCTGCGGGCAAACCATCCAATAAGATCGAGATCGTGACAGCTCTTAGCCAGTATCATCGGAGAAGCTTCATCACTGCGCCGCCAGTTTCCCCTAACATAGGAGTGGGCCATATGATAGTATGAAACATTCTCTGCATGATAAATAGTATGAACATCCCCGAGAACACCCGAATCGATAATTTCTTTAACGGTTTTAAAAAAATCCGTATAGCGCAGTACATGACAGACATTAAGCGTCATGCCGGTCCGTAACGAGGCTTCAACTACGGCAGTGCAGTCTTTTTTCGTCAGGGCCATCGGCTTTTCAAGAAGCACATGATAACCAAGCCCCATGGCGGCAATAGCGGGTTTGACATGCATCGTATCACCGGTCGCAATTATGCATCCCTCGGCAATCTGCCCCTCGGCGAGAAGTTTTTCCCATGAGTCAAAACACCGGTCAGCTGGAATAGAATGGTCCCTGGCAATGCGCTCACGCCGTTCGGCAATCGGTTCGGCAACAGCAATGACACACAATTTTTCAGGATGCTTCAGGGCATAAGAAGCGTATATGGTTCCACGGTCCCCCGCCCCGATAAGAACGACACCTTTCGCTCCCTTAACCATTTTCACGCTCTTCACGGATTGCCTTTAATTCATCATTTACCTTATTCTGGGGATAAAAGAGAAAAACAAAAAATCCAATGAGTGAAAAAAGCCCCCCAACCGGACCGGCGAGTTTTACTCCAAGAGGGGCCGCGGCGTCTTTGCCGAAGGCAGCGAAAAGATACGATACGATTGCCGCGGCGATACCGTAATTTATTTTCATAAAGAGACCCTGAGTCCCAAAAAACATCGCCTCGCGGTTAATACCGGTTCGATGAGAATCAACCTCGCTGATGTCAGCAACAATAGCATTGGGCACCACCAGAAGCACAGCAACAGGAATTCCGAGAAAAGCCATTTGACCATAGGTGAAAATAATTTTTGAAGCCCCCATCTGGTCAACAAACCAGGTCATACTCATGCCGACGGCAAAGGTTAAAAGACCGATAAGCATCATTGTTTTACTGGTAACCTTTGCAGCCAGGGAGTTAATAATAAAGAAAAAAACCACCGCGCTGCCGAAAAGAACAACCATCAAAATAGTCTGAAAATCCTGTTTCTCTCCGAGAAGTACCACGGGATAGTAGGCAATAATTGAACGAATCACATTGAAGGAAAACCAGAAAAGTATCGCCCCGATCATGTAGATAATATAACTCCTATTCATTAAAGTCATCTTGAGAGATTTAAGAAGCGAGACCCCCGCCGGTTCGGTTTTACAGAAACGCTTTTCATCTATCGGCAGTGCCGCGGCAAGAAGAGAAACAAAACCGATGAGAGCCATAATACCAAGGGTGACCTTCAGGGCCGTACCCTTTGCCAGCCCTGTCCCCTCAAGGGCTCCCCAGAGAAGAGGCACTCCCATCAGTATAACCGCGGCACCCACAAGGGAAAAGACCGCCTGAAGCACAGTAATCATTATCCGGTCTTTATGAGTCGCCGAAAGCTCCGGTATCAGGGCAAGATAGGGCGCCACGTACCAGGTAAAAAAGAAAAAGTAAAGCCCCAGGACCACCGCCACGTAGACAGCATTCATCGTACTGGCACCTTCATCAGGGGGGAAAAAAAGCAATGCCGCACAGAGAGCCAGAGGAAAAGCCCCAGTCATTAGAAAGAATTTTCGTCGGCCCATTTTTGACTTTGAGTTATCGCTAAAGTGGGCAATCAGGGGATCAGCCAGTGAATCAATAACACGACCGAAAAGTATTATCAGACCAATTGCCGTGAGACCGAAGAAAAGGGGCTGGTTGTCGATCAGCTCAGGCATACCTGTTTCAGCGGGAGGAATCAAAAAGAAAAGAAGATATACTCCAAAAATATTATCAACCAGGGCCTGTCCGATTGTACCTGTTGAGTAAAATATCTGACGCCATCTGCTGAAATGTTCCATCTTTTCTTTTTTCCTTTGCCTGAATTAAATTTTTACTGTAGAGTGCCCCTTACTTCCTTACAATTTATACTTGCGTTTAAACTATCATCCCATTGAACTTTAAAAAAATTTCTGATTGTACTGGTACCATAAAAATGATATCGTGTCAACCTTATAGTTGACGTGCCGGTCATGACGGGAGAGAAATTGATGACACGATATACCGTATGCCCTCAAAACAACCATCTGCACAAAAGACATTTCGAAAATATACCGGTAGCAGAGTTTGCTGATGCCCGTGAAGCCTCTACTGCGGCGGCCCGTGAAATTTCTGAACTGATAGGTGAACGAGAGAGTGAAGGCCGACCATGCGTTCTCGGCCTGGCAACCGGCTCATCGCCCGTAACAGTCTATGAAGAACTGGTACGCCTTCACCGCGAAGAGGGGCTTTCATTTAAAAACTGTATAACCTTTAACCTTGATGAGTACTGGCCCATGGAGCCTGAATCAATTCAAAGCTATGTCCGTTTTATGAAGGAGCACCTCTTTGATCACATTGATATTGATCCGGCAAACATTCACATTCCCGACGGTACTATTTCCCGTGAAGAAATCAGCGAATTCTGTTCCCGCTACGAAAAAAGTATTGATGATGCGGGAGGCATCGACCTTCAGATCCTCGGCATCGGACGCACCGGGCATATCGGGTTTAATGAACCGGGATCACCCCCGGACTCAATGACCCGACGAATTTTTCTCGACCAGATAACCCGCTCAGACGCGGCAAGTGATTTCTTTGGCGAAGAAAATGTCCCGATGCGTGCCCTGACAATGGGTATCGGCTCAATCAAAAAAGCGCGGCGGATAATCCTTCTTGCCTGGGGAGAGGGGAAAGCACCGATAATCCGCCGTACTGTTGAAGGTCCCCTTTCGCCATCAGTACCGGCGACATACCTGAAAGACCACCCCGACACCATATTCGTCCTTGACCGGCCCGCCGCCTCAGAGCTTTCCGTCAACAAAACACCCTGGCTTGCGGGAACCTGCCAATGGGACGATCGGAGCCTGGTACGCCGCGCTGTTGTATGGCTCTGTGAACATCTCAAAAAACCAATACTTAAACTTACCGACGAAGACTACCGGGACAACGGCATGGGCGATTTACTGGCCGATGAGGGGCCCGCATACCGGATTAACCTTGAAATATTTGACGACCTGATGCATACTATTACCGGCTGGCCCGGGGGAAAACCCTTCACGGTCGACCAGACACGGCCCGTACCCGCAGAGCCTTATCCAAAGCGGGTTCTCATTTTCAGCCCCCATCCCGACGATGATGTTATTGCCATGGGGGGAACCCTGCTTCACCTCGTTGACCAGGGCCATGCTGTTCATGTTGCCTACCAGACCTCGGGATCTATCGCCGTTTTTGATGACGATGTTATCAGGTTCGCTGACTTTGTCGCCTCATATGAAAGTGAGTTCGCCATTGACACCGGTGACTCGGCGCTCCTTTTCAGAGAAATGCGCAGCTTTCTTCTTTCGAAACAACCGGCCCAGGTCGACTCACCTGAAGTCCTGACAGTCAAGACACTGATCCGCCGTACTGAGGCCCGGTCCGCCTGCCGTTTTGTCGGCATTCCAGAATCAAATATTCATTTCCTTGACCTTCCCTTTTATGAAACGGGAACAGTAAAAAAGAAAAAACTCGGTAAGGAAGACGTGGCCATCATCACTGAAATAATCCGCCGCGTCAAGCCCCACCAGATCTACGCAGCGGGAGATCTCTCTGATCCCCATGGCACTCACCGGGTCTGTCTTCAGGCTGTTCTCCAGGCCCTTGATGAAACAAAGGAAGACGACTTCATGAGCGAATGTACCACCTGGCTGTATCGAGGCGCGTGGCAGGAATGGAACCTCGGGGATGCTGACATGGCGGTCCCCTTAAGCCCCGAAGAACTGACGCGAAAACGACGGGCAATTTTCAAGCATCAGTCACAAAAAGACCGCCCCCTCTTTCCCGGTCCTGATACCAGGGAATTCTGGCAGCGCTCCGAGGCCCGGAACCGGGGCACGGCAAAACTCTATGACAGCCTCGGACTTCCTGAATACGAAGCGATGGAAATATTTAAAAAATATGTTCCCGATAAATAAGAATCATCGCCAGTGCCAAAATATTTTAGTACATTAAATGCATATAAAGACTTTACCAGAATAAGCCGCAGGAATACCACAATGAAAAAATATCTTCTTTTACTTTTTATATCTGTACCTTTAACTTTTGCCTCCTGCGAGGGAGGAGAAAATAAAACTGTCTATACTGATCCAGGCACAGTATGGAACACAACCCTTCCAGATCAGATAGGAGGGATCAGTCTTGCCGGCTTTATTGAAAATATCGACTCCAGTGACTTTACCAAATACAGCGGATACAGTGGAAAACTTGAAATCACGTCTCCCTCAGCAGCCCATATCAGTGTAGACGGCTATGTTCGTGTTACCGGAACCAACAGTTACTATGACCCCCTCTACATCTGTATCGCTGACGGTACCAGCCTGAAAGAACTCTTCCCGGTTCCCATCGGTACATTTGACGAGTATATATACTTCAGACGAGCGGAGACTAACAATTTGGTGTTCTGCTATAAAATCGGAGAAAACAGCTACTCGTTTATTGCCTCAATTACCGTCACAAATACCAACAGCTCTATCAAATATCTTGTTCCGTCAACCCGTATCCAGGCCTTTAATCCGGAGATACGTGTTATGGCAAAAACAATAATTGATTCTCTTGAAAGCCCGACAGATGCTTCGATTGCCCTGGCTTTTCACGATTATATTGTAAAGCTTCTCTATTATGATTTTGATTCCCTGACCGACCGTAAAGCCCAGGACGCCCTGGCTGTTCTTCATAATGAAATGGCAGTCTGTGAAGGTTATGCAACATTGTATGCTGCACTTCTCCGGGCAAGCGGAATTCAGGCTCAGGTCTACACGGGAAGCAACCATGCCTGGAATATGATCTACTGGACCGGAGAATGGCATGACGTTGACACTACATGGGATGATCCCGTTTGGAACGACGGCGGCACCTGTAATGTTACAACGGGAGAATTCTGCACCAGTGACTTCCCCGACGGAGAGAACCTTCGCTACACATATTATGATACAGACTTTACGGGAGACGAAAACCACGACGGTCTGGTAGAAGACTTTTACAAAAAATAAATTCAATTACCTGTAGAATAAGAGAAGGCCGGGGCACGTGACCCGGCCTTCTCTTATTCAATCCGCTCTTCTTTTTTACATTTTCGCTGAAAATACCATATGCCCGCGGCAATAAAAAGAACCCCCACACCGTCAAACCAGAGGGGCTGGAAAGCCTGCAGGTTTTCCGGGTTACTGTATCCCTCAACAACAATATTAAAACGAACCATAAAAACCGGGAGGGAGTTAAACAATCCATGAAGCAGTACAGAAAAGAAAAGGCTGCCGGTTCGGTAATAGATCCACCCGAGGACCAGTCCCCCGAAGAAGGCACCGAAAAACTGCCAGGGGTTCAAATGAAACAAAGCGAATAGAAAAGAAGACAAAATCAATGCGGTAGACACCCGATAATTTTCAAGAAACCCCCTCAGGAGAATGCCCCGGAAAAAAAATTCCTCGGTAAAGGGAGCGATGAGGCTGACAAGGATAAGTGAAGTAAAAATACTCCCTCCGGTCAGTATGCTCATAAAAAAATCAATAATATACCGGGGCACGGGAAAAAAAAGTCTGAAGACATTATCGACTTCGGACATAAGTATAGAAAGCCCTATGGCGATTATCAGCAAAAAGAAGAGACCCGCCGGTTTCGGCACACTGAAAGGAAAAACTTCCCCCCATAATCCCTTTCTTTTTTTATAGCCGATAATAACCAATACCGTCAAAGGAATCCCGTTCAGTATCCCTGTGAAGAGAAGATCACCCTTCAGGCTTTCAGGAAGAAACATAATGACCATGATCATCAAACCAGAAAGAGAAAGCCCAAGCAGGAAAAGCACCAGGGCCCAGCCTATGGCCGGGAAGGGCCTGTTTATTTTTTCATTTATCATATAATTAACCTCAACTCTTAAATAACTATATTCTCTGGTCCGTTGACGTCAAGCAGCTTCTTCAGGGGCTTTTTTCTGACAATGAATTCTTTGACACAGGGTCATTTCTGTGCTACACTAACCGCATCATTCATGTTTGGTTTTAAAACATTCAGGGATTTGCAAAATGAATATCAAAACCGGATTTTACCTTCAAGCTTACAGCATTCTGGCTCTTTTCTTTACTTCCCTGATGCTGCTGACGGTTGCAGCAACCCCTGGCCATGCTCATCACAGAAAAAAAATCTATACTGTTGGCATTCCAGGATATAAACCCCTGGCATTTATTGACAGAAAGGGGAATGCTGCCGGGCTAAACCCCGAAATACTCAACGAAATAGCGGCCCGTGAAAACCTGAAACTTAAATACATTCAGAAATGCTGGCCCGATCTTTTAAAAATGCTTAAAAATGGAAGTCTAGACCTGATGACTACTATCGCCTGGTCTGAAGCACGGGCAAAATGTTTTGATTTCTCAGCGGTACCCGTGTCTGTGGTATGGACTCAAATTTATCAGCATCGGGGAGAAAAATACCAGAACATATTCGACCTGCAGGGAAAAATCGTCGCGGTTGTCAAAGATGATATTAACGGTGATAAATTCAGGGACCTTGCAAAAAAATTCAATGTAAAAATAAACTTCGTCGAGGGAATGACCTACGATGAAATATGCACAATGGTTGTTGAGCACCGGGCAGATGCCATGACTATGCCGAGTGTACTCAGTTCAGCTTACCTGAGCAAGTACCCCCTGCAGCCGACTCCGATAATGCACAATCCCTTTGGAACTTTTTTCGCGGCGCCTAAGAAAAAAAACCATCTCCTGCTAAGAACAATTGACCGCCACCTCACCACATGGAAAAAAGATGAGAACTCCTTCTATTACAAAACCCAGCAAAAATGGCTCTATGCTGGAAGAAAAGAACCTTTCGTTACTACACGCCACATCATTACCGCTCTTACTGCTGCAGGAGGAATCCTTGGATTTCTTTTTTTATGGCTCTGGCTTCTCCGCCGGCAGGTAAGATCCAGAACAGTAGAGTTGAGTGCCAGCGAAAAGAGATATCGTACCCTTGTAGAAAATATGACCGATGGACTCGGAATGTTAAATAACGAAGGAATTATCACATATTCCAATCCGCAGTTTGCCGCAATGCTTGGCTATGAAATCAATGAAATGACAGGAAAAAAAATCTTCCCCCTTCTAAACGATACAAATAAAAAAATCATCGTCGAACAAATCAAAAAAAGAAAAAAGGGCATTACTGAAAATTATGAGCTGACATGGACAAGAAAAGACGGAAGCCTTGTGCATACCATCATGTCTCCCAGTCCAATTTTCCTCAACAATGGTGAATATGGGGGAAGTTTTGCTGTTATCACAGATATAACCGAACGTAAAAAATCAGAATTAGAACGGAGACTCATAGAAGGAGAACTGAAGGAAGAAAAGGAATTCACAGATGCTATTATCAATACCCTGCCCGGATTATTTTTCATTTTTGAAAATACAGAAACACTTATCAGATGGAACAGCAACGCTGAAAACCTGACGGGTTACCGTTCTGATGAACTTAAAAACAAGCATATACTCGACTGGTTCGATGAAACTGAAACCATACGAATGGCCGAAGCAATACAAACCATTAAAAAATCAAAAGAAATAAGTATCGAAGCTAAATTAATTATTAAATCCGGCGAACAGCTGCCTTTTCTTTTTTCAGCAGCTTTCATAAACAGAAAGGGTAAGGAATACCTGATTGGTCTGGCAATTGAAACCACTGATTTGAGAAAAGCAACCGCAGAACTCGAATTCACCAAGTCCCTTCTTGAAACCATCATTGACCAGTCACCGGTGCCTATAGTTGTAGCGACAGTACCCGAGATGATACTCCGAATTGTAAATCCGGCCACTGAAAAAATCCTTGGAATAGAAGATGAAGAAAACAAAATAGGAACAAGACTGAATCAGCTGAAACCCACTTTTGGATATTATGATTCCGCAGGCAACCCAGTCCCCATTGAAAAGACTTCTCTGGCATTATCTTTAAAGGGGGAAAAATCGGAACCGCAGGAATTTATGATTAAACGAAAAGATGGAACTATCCGCTGGAATATGTCCTGCGGAATTCCAATTTATGACGCTTCAGGCAGCCTTATCGCCGGATGTGCTATTTTGCCAGAAATCACAAAACTGAAAAACACGGAACAGGAGCTCATCAGGCACAGGAACCACCTGGAGGATACAGTTGTGAGCCGAACCCGTCAACTGGAAGAGGCTAATGACATGTTAGTTGCAGAAATCAACCAGCGCCAGGAAGCACTCAGGGCTTTAGAGAAAAGTGAAGAAAAATTTAAGCTTCTCTTTGAGCAGGGAGGTGAAGGTCTCGCTCTTATAAAAAACCGCCGGTTTATTGACTGCAACGACGCCGTACTGAATATGCTCGCCCTTAAAACGAAAGATGATTTCATCAACCTTCACCCATCAGAAATCTCTCCTGAAAAACAACCTGATGGGCGCCTCTCCAGTGAGAAATCCGAAGAAATGCTTGATCGTGTTGAAAAAGAAAATTATGTCCGCTTCGAATGGATGCATAGTACTATTGAAAAAAAAGAAATCCCTATCGAAGTCACACTGGTGACCAGCGATATAGATGACGAAAAGATAACATATGTATTCTGGCGTGATATTGCAGAAAGAAAAAAAGTAGAAGAAGCCCTCAGGCAGAGTATACTGCAGATACAGTCAATACTCAACACCATGCCTATTATTATGTGGTCTTACGATAAGGATGGTATTTTTACCCTCTCCGAGGGAAAGGAATTAAAAAATCTCGGATTGAAACCGGGACAAGTCGTCGGCCTTTCATACATTGATGTGTACCGAGATAATGAAGAAATAATAAACTATACAAAAAAAGCATTTAAAGGCGAATCATGTGAATACGTAGTAGAGGTAGCCGATAACATTTACCATTCGGTACTCACTCCTGATCTTGACGAAAATGGAAATGTCAGGCAGATAAACGGAATAGCCGTCAATGTGACTGAACTGCAGCGAGCCCGAAAGAAGGCAGAAGAATCCAGTATGGCAAAGAGTGAATTTCTCGCAAACATGAGTCATGAAATACGCACCCCCATGAACGCCATCCTCGGCTTCGGGGAAGTATTAAAGGAGAAACTGACTGAATTTCCCCAATATAAAAACTATATCGATGGCATCCACAACGCAGGAAAAAACCTTCTGCGCCTCATTGATGACATCCTTGACCTTTCCCGTATTGAAGCAGGCCGTCTTGAAATTCAAAAGGAACCGGTTGCCCCTTCTACCCTTATCAAAGAAATTCGACAAATTTTTTCAATAAGGGCCAGCGAAAAAGGTATTTCCATTAAAATTGACATTGAAGAAACAGCTCCTGAAATAGTTCTTCTTGATGAAACAAGAATGCGGCAAATTCTCTTTAACCTGGTTGGTAACGCGGTTAAGTTTACCCGTGAAGGAATAATTACCATTTCCTTTTATTCCCGCCCCAATGCCAGGGGTCTCCATGACCTTTATTTTGAAATTACCGATACCGGTATCGGTATTCGTAAAGACCAGCTTGAAATCATTTTCGATCCCTTTCGACAGCAGGAGGGTCAAAAGATTAAAACATACAAGGGTACCGGGCTCGGCCTTTCAATTTCCCGGCGTCTTCTCGACATAATGGGCGGTTCCATTTCAGTTAAAAGCAAAGTAAGCGAAGGATCACAATTTACTGTTCTTTTGCCTGATATTGAAATATCTTCAATGACAGGAGACACTGGAGAAGCAACCACATCCGACAATTCGTATCAGAATATTCAGTTTAGAGGATCAAAGATTCTTCTCGCAGAAGACATATTGTCAAACAGACAGGTCGTAAAGGCCTACCTTGAAGGATACAACCTTGAAATATATGAGGCTGTCAACGGAAGAGAAGCTGTGGCAATGGCCGCTGACCTCAGACCAGACCTCATATTCATGGACATGCAGATGCCGATAATGGATGGTCTTGAGGCGACCTGCGAGATCAAAGAAATTGAGACACTGAGACACATCCCGATCATAGCCCTGACTGCCTCTGCGATGAAGCATCAAAAAACAAAAATACTCAGCTGCTGTGACGCCTACCTGAAAAAACCTGTCACCAAAAATGACCTGATACAATTACTGATGAAACACCTCCCTTATCTTGAACTTGAAGAAAACTATTCAGAAACCATTTCACTCCACGACAAAGAACAGGAATTCAGAGACATGCTTTTAAAAGAGCTTGCTGAGAAAAAAGCTGAAAATATTCACCAGAATATCACAGCCCTCTGCGATTCACTCTATAATGGAATAGAGGACACCTATTCTCTCGATGAAACAAAAGAATTTGCCAGCCACATGATCAATACAGCAGTGGTCTACAATATTGACAGTCTGATAGAATACGGAACAAATCTCATTGCAGCAATTGACGGATTAAACTTCCTGAAAATTGAAAAATATGTAAATATGTACCCTGAAATAAGGAGAGCGTTAGAGACATGAAGTCAGAAAAGAAAAACATTTACATAGTTGATGACATAGAAGAAAATTTACAGGTCGTAGGGGCCATGCTGAAAGAAGAAGGATTAAACATTTCCTTTGCCCGAAACGGAGAATCCGCCTTGAAGGGCATCGCCAAAAAAATACCTGACCTGATTCTTCTTGATATATCAATGCCGGAAATGGACGGCTATGAAGTATGTGAGCATCTGAAAACCGATAAGGCAACAGCTGACATCCCTGTTATTTTCTTAACAGGCCGTTCCCAGACCGATGACATCATCAAGGGTTTCCAATACGGGGCCGTCGACTATGTCACAAAGCCCTTTAATGCCGAAGAGCTTCTCGCCCGAGTCTCAACACACCTTGAACTGAAAGAATCACGGGACATCATCAGCAGGCAGAATAATGAACTGAAAGAACTGAACAGTGAACTTTATCAGCTTTCCATTACCGATAAACTTACCGGAATATATAATCGTCTCTATATAATGGAAAT
>Ga0070729_10000214_pt1 | contig 140745 bp, 134 predicted proteins | sample tdDd472_FD_66725 | JGI IMG/M metagenome (GOLD analysis project Ga0070729, IMG submission 66725) | Marine sediment microbial communities from the Atlantic coast under amendment with organic carbon and nitrate - tdDd47.2 | ecosystem: Environmental > Aquatic > Marine > Coastal > Sediment...
CGGTGTTCGTGGCATCCGCGGTAGCGGTGTCCGGGGTATTCGCGGATCAGGCGTAAGAGGTATTCGTGGTAGCGGTGTTCGTGGCATCCGCGGTAGCGGTGTTCGTGGCATCCGCGGTAGCGGTGTTCGCGGTATTCGCGGATCAGGTTTGCGAGCAAATGAAGGCGATGCCTTGAACCCAGACCTGCAGCTCCTAGCTATTGGTGCAGCTTCCGTTAACGCTGAGAACGGTGCCCTTTCAGTAATCGGCCAACAAATTGTTCTTGATGATGTGACTGAAGTTATCAACTTGGCCACAGGTGGCGGCACCCTTCCTAACGGAGCAAGGGTCGCAGTTTCTGGCGAGCTGATGGATGCTGGTCAGATCCTAGCAACCGAAATCGTGGTGCTGTCTGATGAGTTTGTTCACGGTGCTGATAGCGTTTACTTGAAAACGATAGTTGAGTCCGCTGACTCAGCAACTGCAAATGCTCAGTCTGGCGCGACCAGCATCGATTACTCTGCTGCTCTGGGGTCAAGCGCCACATTTAACCCAACTCAAGGTGACGTTGCCGAGTTCGCTGGAATTACAAGTGCAGACTTTCCTGCACGCGTATACGCACAAACAGCAGACCTAGCCAAAGACTAGAAAAAGCACCACACAAGTAAACGGCCGGTTAGGGTTCTTCGAAATAGAAGATTCCCACACCGGCCGTTTTTTTGTCTTCAGCGCTAGCGGCTTCATCGGATGAATACTCGTATTCTGACAAGTAATCATCAAAGTCTTTCACAAATGACCACAGCCTTTTTCTGGTCATTCTACGAAACCGAGATAATTGCTTCGGATCAACAATCTCACTCTCAACGACCATATCGCTTCGGGTTTGCCCTGTGTTCTCAGGAGAAGCGTTATACGCCATCGTCTGCGCATGCCTGGTCAACATACAAACGAATGCTTCTGTAATTCGTTCGTCAGCGGAAGCCGAGAGAATTGTTCGTTCTTCAACAGTAATCGAATCTTCATCGTCTGCGTCAATCACACCAACTCGAATTAACTCGGTTTTAATCGCACCTGCGGGAAGATCTCCTCCTACTCGCTTGACCAAGTCGACAAAGGACGGCGCAACACCGGAATAGGGAATCGCTAGTGGTCTTCCATCAACATCGACATATGCAGGATTTGTATGCCACAAATGAAGCAGGTGGACTAACGGGCTATTTACGTTGTCATAGAAGTCCGAAGACTCAGGATCCCACTTGCTTAATCGCCTAGTTTCTTTCCTACTCAACCCTGTCATCACGGCAACACGGGACATGTTTGTTTTCCTGCCACGGACTCCGTAGTCGTTCAGCGCAACTTTTACAAATGCTGCTTTCGAGACCTCCTCAAACTCAGCATGGCTAATACCAGACTTGAGAAGGGCTTTTGCTACGGGCTGAAGAAAAACAAACAGTGCATTGAGGAGCTTTTGTCGAGGAGACTGACTCATGCACTGCAATATAAAAAACGCTCGAGGATAGGTCAATTTCTGCCGTATATGGTCGAAAATGACCATATACGGCATATTTACAATGCGCCGCACAGCTCAAAGTTATAAAAAACAGCGAGTTACAGCGCTCTGGAGGCTGGTGTCTGACGCCGCCATATATGGTCCTGAGCGACCATATGTAGCGTTTTCATAGATGAAACAGGCTAGGAAATTGTGTCGATCAGCGCTTTCAGTTCCGCTTCACTCATCAGCGGTACGCCCAACTCTTCGGCTTTGGCCAGCTTGGAGCCGGCATTGGCGCCGGCGATCAGGAAGTCGGTCTTTTTGGATACGCTGCCGCTCGCCTTACCACCCAACCGTCTGATCGCATCCTTCGCATCATTGCGGCTCATACTTTCGAGCGTACCGGTCACAACGATTGTCTTGCCACTCAAAGGCAAGTCATCGGGGTTTGCGACAACCTCAATCTGCGGCCACGTGATGCCGCAACTACCTGTGAGCTGATCAATAACCTCTAGATTGTGTGGCTGATGCAGGAACGACCGGATGTGTGCGGCTACCACCGGGCCTACATCAGGCACTTTCTGAAGTGCATCAATATCAGCATCCATCAAAGGCTTCAGATCACCGAAGTGATTGGCAAGACTGAGTGCCGTTGCCTCCCCTACTTCACGAATGCCGAGTGCATACAGAAAACGCGGCAGCGTTGTTGCCTTACTTTTCTCAAGTGCTTCGACGAGATTAGAAGCCGACTTCTCCGCCATCCGCTCCATCGCCGACAACTCGTCCACCGTCAGCGTATACAGATCGGCAAAAGTCTTAACCCGCCCGGCGTCGACCAGTTGCTCAATCAACTTACTGCCAAGGCCGTCGACATCCATCGCCTTACGCGAGACAAAATGCTTCAACCCCTCTTTGCGCTGCGCCGGGCAGACCAGGCCACCACTGCAGCGTGCCACTGCCTCACCTTCAGGCCTGATAACGTCTGAACCGCAGACAGGACAATGCGTTGGCATCTGAATCTGCTCAGGTTCACCCTCACGCTTCTCAGGCACAATCTGCACAACTTCAGGAATCACATCACCGGCACGACGCACGACAACGGTGTCACCGATACGGACATCCTTACGCTGCAACTCATCCATGTTGTGCAATGTGGCATTCGACACAATCACACCGGCAACAGCCACCGGTTTTAACCGGGCAACGGGAGTAACCGCGCCGGTGCGACCAACCTGAAAGTCGATCCCTTCAACCAGCGTCATTTCTTCCTGCGCAGGAAACTTATGCGCCAGCGCCCAGCGCGGTGCCCTCGAGACAAAACCCAGTTCGTCCTGCAAGGCGTAGCTATCGACTTTATAAACGACACCGTCAATCTCATAAGGCAGCTTATTGCGCTTATCGCCCAGTTCTTTGTAGTACTCCAGACAGCCTTTAGCACCAGTCACCACCGACACCTCGGGGCAAACCTTCAGCCCCCAGATTTTCAGTAGCTGCAGTGTTTCACTGTGCGTAGACGGCATACTTGCGCCTTCGACCACACCCGTGCCGTAAACGAACATATCGAGCGGCCGGTCTTTGGTGATAGCAGGATCCAGCTGACGCAGGCTGCCTGCCGCCGCATTACGGGGGTTGGCAAACACCTTCTCACCGGCGGCTCCGGCACGATCGTTGTAGGCCTCAAAGCCTTTTAACGGCATAAAGATCTCGCCGCGTACTTCGAGCACGTCCGGGTAGCCCTCACCCTTCAGCTTCAGCGGCACAGAGAGGATCGTACGAACATTGTGGGTAACGTCTTCGCCGGTCTGACCATCACCACGGGTGGCGGCACGCACCAGCGAGCCCTGCTCGTAGCGAATGCTGATAGCCGTGCCATCAAGCTTAGGCTCTACGGAGAACCCTACCGGCTCGTTGCTATCGAGGCGATCCTGTATACGCCGCTCGAAGTCTTCGACCTGCTCGTCCGTAAACGCGTTATCAAGCGACAGCATGCGCTGCTCATGCGTGACCTCCGCAAAACCGGCAGCAGGTTTGGAGCCAACCCTCTGGCTGGGTGATTCAGGAGTAACAAGCGCGGGAAACTCCGCTTCGATATCGAGCAGTCGTTGAAACAGCTTGTCGAATGCAGAATCAGGAATGCTCGGCTCATCAAGCACGTAATAGCGGTGCTGATGTTCGGAAATTTCTGCGACCAGAGCGGCGTGCTCGTCGCGCACAGCCTGCGTAGGACCGGCCGTCATGAAAACTCCGGCGCTGCGCGACTGACGCGCTCAAATTCAATCACTTCTTCGCGCAGATAGCGCTCGCGCTGGATACTCAGACTGTTACCGGACTCGTCAAGCAGGTGACCATCCAGCTCTTCGGCTAGAGCACGAGCTACCGTCATCATGTCATCGAACACCAGCACACCGTCGGCGGGATGGTCGATCGGCAGCGGTAACAACATAAACAGGCTGACCCCCGGGTATGTCACACCGCGCAGGTTCTCCAGATCAAAGGAACCGGGCTCGACCAGACTGGCCACACAGAAACGCCCTTCGCCTGTCTCACCTTCTTCAAGACGATGAAACACACCGTGTTTGCCATGGCGTAAGTCCTGATTGCGCATAGCCATCACCAGCTCTTCACCACCAAACTGCGCGCCTTCGTCTTCAGGCACCAGTCGAATAGCCACAATCTTCCGGGGATTGCGCACGCGGGGATCGGTTGCGGATTCTGATGACGAATCTGTTGCCGCGGCTTCTGCGCCGCCTACCACAGCAGGCTCAGCTGGCGGGCTAGCACCATCAATGGAAGGTTCAGCACGCTCGACCGGCGCACTCACATCCCGCTTTTTCGGCAGGGAAATATTACGGAATAAAGAAAACAGGCCTTTGCTGTGCAGGTAAACGCCCAACAAAACGAGCAAACCGAAGGCCAGCAATATCCAGCGCAAGGTCTCCATCGTTAAGCCTCAATTCCCTCTCGTAACCTTTACCTTCCCAAGGTGACCGATTAGCTCGCTGCGAGCTTGACCGCTTCGTCGATATCTACAGATACGATACGTGACACGCCCGGCTCATGCATCGTCACACCCATCAACTGCTGTGACAGCTCCATGGTGATCTTGTTATGCGTGATGAACAGGAACTGAACACTCTCTGACATCTCTTTCACGATGTCACAGAAACGCCCGACGTTCGCATCATCAAGCGGCGCATCAACCTCATCGAGGAGGCAGAACGGTGCAGGATTAAGCTCGAAGATCGAGAATACCAGCGCCACAGCGGTCAGTGCTTTCTCACCACCCGACAGCAGGTGGATGTGGCTGTTGCGTTTGCCCGGAGGCTGCGCCATTACAGTCACACCGGCGCTCAGAACATCGTCACCGTCCAGCGTCAGGTAAGCGTGGCCACCACCAAACAGACGCGGGAAGATCCGCTTCATGCCGGCATTGACGTTGTCGAACGTCTCCTGGAACCGTGTGCGGGTTTCGCGGTCGATCTTGCGAATTGCACCTTCGAGGGTTTCAAGAGCGGCAGTCAGATCCTCGAACTGATTGTCGAGATAGATCTTACGCTCAGACTGCTCTTCGAATTCTTCAATAGCCAGCAGGTTGACGTTACCCAGGCGCTCAATGCTGCGGGTTACTTTCTCGAACTTCTGTTCCCAGGTATCGGCGTTCGCATTTTCCGGCAGACCTTCCAGCACTTCTTCAAGCTTCAATTCGAGTGAGTCAAACTGTTCTGCCAGACCTTCACGACGCACTTCGATCTCACGAACCAGCATGCGTTTGGCATCAACCTGCTCGCGTGCTTCGTTTACGTTCTTATCGATAGAACTGCGCTGCTGATCCAGCATCTGCAGCTGACTGTTCACCTGGTCCAGCACCTGATGGCGTGACTTCAGCTCATGGTCCACTTCAAGCTTGCGGCCCAGCTGCGACTGCAACTTGGTCTGCAGCTCTTCAAGCGGCTTCTCGCTGTTGCCGATGTTAGACGACAGCGTGGTAATACGGTCAGCCAGCTGACGCTTGGCTTCTGTTGCGCGTTCAAGTGTGGTGCTGGCTGAGTCGCGGCTGGAGCGGCGGCTTTCCAGCTCAATGGTCAGCTCCTGCAAACGCTGACGCTCGCGGTCAGCTTCTTCACGGGCTGCGTATACAGCGTTCTTCAGCTCATCTTCACGCGACTGCAGTGACTCACGGCGTGAGGCCTGCTCGGTACCGCGCTCGGACGCCTGACTCAAACGAATCTGTGCTTCACGAATGTGCGATGACACGTTCTCGAACTCGCGCTTGATAGATTGCGTTTCTTCGACCAGTGCCGACTGACGCGAACGGGTCTTACCCACTTCCTGACGGAAGGCATCAAGCGCCGCTTTCTTCTGTGCGTGTGTCTGTACAGCTGCACCATGCTCGCTCTGCAAGCTGGTGCGGGCCTCTTCCTGAGACTCGATCTGCTGACGGGTGTCAGCACGACGCTGCTCATACTGAGTAACGGTCTGTTCAAAGTCGCGGATGTCGCTTTGCAGATCACGAATCTCGTTTTCACGACCGATCACGCTGCCTTCATTGGTTTCTTTAGCGGCGATACGAACCCACTCGCGACTCACCCAGAAACCATCCGGGGTAATCACCGACTCACCCTGCCCCAGACTGTGGCGCATGCGCAGTGCATCCGCGGTATTGTCGGCCAGACGAATCTGCGACAGCAGGCCCTTGGCCGCTCCGGCGTTGGCTACCTTAGAGAGCAAGGTGGCAGACGCATTGAATACTTCTTCCTGATTGTTGCTGCCACCGAGCAGCACCAGATCACAATCCGGCAGCGCTTCACTCAGGTGGTTCTCGAAATCGTTAACAGCAACAGCCTGCAGGAAATCACCGAGCACAGTCTCGGCAGCTTTCTCCCACGGAGCTTCAACACTGATCTGCTGACCCAGACGCGGGCGGTCGCTCAGCGAGCGCTGCTTCAGCCAGTTTTCAGCGGCTTCCTTGTCCTGACCCAGAGCAGCTTTCTGCAGTGCTTCCAGCGTCATAAGGCGGGCACGATTTGATTCCAGCTCGTTGCGCGAATCTTCGAGTTCCGCGGTGACAGACTTCTCGGCATCACGCAGATTGCCAATCTGTACGTTCAGCTCCTGCAAGCGACGGGTCAGCCCTTCAACAGACGTGGCAGCATCCGCTTCTTCGCGAACCTTGCCGCCCAGTTCGTCTTCCAACTGGTCTGCAGAAAGGTCGGCAAGCTCCTGTTCAACAGTCTGACGACGACGCGCCAGTTCCTGCTGTTTCTCATCAAGGTGCTGGATACGCGCCTGCTCGACTTCAGTGGTGCGTTGCGAGTCGCTCAGCGCAGAGCTGCATTCCTGCCAGGCTTCACGCCATTCATGCAATTCAGATTCGGCTTTCTCCAGCGTTTCAGTGCTGCTGGCAGAAGCCTCGCGAATGCGGTCCAGTGTCGGACTGATTTCATCCAGACGATCATTCAGCTCACGCAGCTGCTGCTCATCGTCCTGAATCTCGCGGTTAATCTTGTCGAGCTGCTCCTGCGCTTCAGTTAGATCACTCTGCTGACGCTCGGCAGTAGCCTTGTTGTGCTCAATCCCCTGCTGCAGCTGGGAGATTTCCATGTCGACTTTGTAGTGATCAGCCTGCGTTTCGCTCAGCGCTTCACTGGCGTCGTGCTGCTTCTCACGAATAGTCTCGGTTTCAGACTCAACACGGCGCTGTGACGCTACTGCGGCCTCGTAGCCGGTCTGGTACTGCTCAAATTCCTGGCGGGTTGCCTGCAAAGCACCATCCTGTTCGCTGAGGCGGATTGCCATCAGCTCAGCTTCCAGCTGATGCTGCTCTTCTTTCAGGTTTCTGTGGCGCTCGGCCTGTTTCGCCTGACGCTGCAGGTGAGAAATCTGCTTCTCGACTTCCTCACGCAGATCGTTCAGACGGTCGAGGTTGTCACGGGTGTGGCGAATACGGTTCTCAGTTTCGCGGCGACGCTCTTTGTATTTTGAAATGCCGGCCGCTTCTTCAATATGCGAGCGCAGCTCTTCCGGCTTCGCTTCGATCAGGCGGGAAATCATGCCCTGCTCGATGATCGAATAGCTGCGCGGTCCGAGACCGGTGCCGAGGAAGATTGAGATTACATCCTTACGACGACAGCGGACGTTGTTCAGGTAGTACTGCGAGGTGCCGTCCCGGGTAACCGTGCGACGCACAGAAATTTCACTGTAGCCGGCAAACTGACCACCGATGGTGCCATCGGAGTTGTCAAAGAACAGCTCGATGGTGGCAGAACCGACCGGCTTACGCTGGGCGGAACCACTAAAGATGACGTCAGTCATCGAGTCACCACGCAGGTTCTTGGCGGAGGTCTCGCCCATGACCCACTTGATGGCATCGATCGTGTTGGATTTACCGCAACCGTTAGGGCCTACGACCCCTACCAGGTTGCTTGGCAGAAGAATGGTGGTTGGATCTACAAAAGATTTAAAGCCCGCAAGCTTAATTTTGCTTAATCGCACTATTTAATAACCCGACTGTTCAAATCCGCCCCCACGGCCCGCAAAAGCCCTGACGGATTCAAATTCAACACCGGCCAACAACAAGACCGGAACGCACACTAAGGGGTATTGGAGCATCGCCGCTCATCCCCCATATAATTATTGCCGCTGCTGCGGCTTAGCGACCCTTGAAACAGTACCCGAAAGGCCTGTTTCCGGCGGGTTATAACCGCCTCCGCATGGTCGTCATTAACGCTCTAGTGTAAAGTAAAACCTATGTCTTGGCACACCCGTGCCACTGCTCAACACCAGCTATTTTTCCAGCATATTTTTAAGGTCATTACAGATGTCTGAAGTAACCCGGCAGCCAACGCCAAAAGACGTTGAACTGGAGACGTTCAACAACCCTAACCCTGCGAAGGATTATATCATTCGAATCGAGATTCCGGAGTTTACTTGCCTGTGTCCCAAGACCGGCCAGCCCGATTTCGCTACCTTAAAGCTTGAATACGTCCCAGCAGATAGCTGTATCGAATTGAAAGCGTTGAAACTCTATACCTGGTCCTATCGCGATCAGGGTGCCTTCCATGAAGCGGTGACCAATCAGATCCTGAACGACCTGGTGGGGGCAATTGCGCCCCGCTTTGCCCGTCTGACCGCAGTTTTCAATGTGCGTGGCGGCATATATACCGACGTGATCGTCGAGCACCGCGCTGAAGGCTGGGTACCTGAGGAAGGCATTTTGAACGGTCTGACCGCTCCCGGACGCTCCGCGCACCGCCAATACTAGACCCGTTCCAGAACCAGTCCTACCACAAGCAATCAGAGCCCGTCGGCTGCCCTGGACATCTTCCGGGCGACCGGCGGGTTTTTCGTTGTGGCAAGCAAGGTGAAATTTGCTGCTCTTGCCCCTTCACGACTGCCTCAGCCTATGTATAATGCCGCGTTTTCCAAAATTTTTGGTAAGGATTTAAGGCATGGCCGCACGGAAGAAAACCTCCAAGAAAACAGCCACTAAAAAGACCGCTGCTAAGAAAAAGGCTCCGGCTAAGAAGGCTGCTGCCAAGAAGAAAGTGACTAAAAAGAAAGTCGCTAAAAAGACCACCAAAAAGACTGCTAAGAAAGCCTCTAAAAAGAAGGTGACGAAAAAAGCGGCGAAGAAGGTCAGCAAGAAAAAGACCACTAAGAAAGCTGCCAAGAAAGTGAGCAAGAAGAAGGCCACTAAAAAAGCCAGTAAGAAAAAAGCGGCAGCTAAGAAGTCGACTAAGAAAGCTGCCAAGAAAAATGTCAGCAAAAAGAAAGTAGCCAAGAAAGCGGCAGCTAAGAAATCAACCAAAAAAGCGGTTGCGAAAAAGTCGACTAAAAAAGCAGCTAAGAAAAAAGTTGTTAAGAAAACCGGTGCGCGTGTAACGCCGCCGAAACCGCCGAAGCCGAAACGTGTTCGTGACACCGAACGCAAACGCAAAGTTGAATTCAGCGATGCGGAAGATGCGATTCATGGAATCGCTCCGTACGTCATTCGCGGCAACGAAGAGTACATGAACGACGATCAGCTGGACCACTTCGAAGCGATCCTGCTGGCCTGGAAAGCCGAGCTGATGCAGGAAGTGGACCGCACTGTACATCACATGCAGGACGAAGCCAGCAACTTCCCGGATCCGAATGACCGCGCCACTCAGGAATCTGAGTTCGGTCTGGAACTGCGCACCCGCGACCGCGAACGCAAGCTGCTGAAGAAGATCGAGCAGGCTCTGATTCGCATTGAAGAAGGCGAATACGGCTACTGCGAAGAAACCGGTGAAGAAATCGGTCTGAAACGCCTGGAAGCCCGCCCTGTCGCCACTCTCTGCGTAGAAGCACAGGAACGTCGTGAACTGGCGGAACGTCAGTTCCGCGACAGTGACGATCGCTACAGATAAGACAAACAATCTGACCGGGAGCAGGCGCTGATGCCCGCTCCCGGCTTCAGACACCTGGCAACTTCTCCGACTCCTTCCTATGTCGGACGATTCGCCCCCTCACCTACCGGACCGCTCCACTTCGGTTCTCTCGTTACCGCCGTCGCCAGCTACCTGCAGGCACAAGTTAACAACGGCGTCTGGTTAATCCGTGTTGAAGACATCGATCCTCCGCGCGAGGTCGCAGACTCTGCCGACCAAATTCTTGAGTCTTTAAAGGCTCACGGTTTTGAATGGGATGAGGACAATGTCCTTTGGCAAAGCTCACGTCTGGATGACTATGAAGCTGCGATCCGCAAGCTGTACGATGCCGGTGTCGTCTTCCCCTGCGAGTGCAGCCGCAAACAGCTGAAAGAATCCGCCGAACAAGGACCGCTGGGATTGATATACCCGGGCACCTGTCGCCACGCTGACCTGCCCTATACCGACTCGGGAACAATGCGGATGCTCACCGATGGTGTGCCTGTGCACATCGAGGACCAACTTCAGCAACCTGTGGATTGCATACCTGACCGCGACATAGGTGACTTTCCGTTACGCCGCGGCGACGGCCTAATCGCCTATCACCTGGCCGTCACGCTGGACGACGCCGAACAAGGCGTTACTGAAGTTGTACGGGGTATTGATCTGTTGTCTTCAACATCCTGTCAGACGCTCCTGCAGCGGCACCTGAAGCTTGCCACGCCCTCCTACGTCCACCTCCCCTTAGCCGTCGACAAGCACGGCGAAAAGCTCAGTAAACAGACCGGCGCAGCAGGCCTCAAAAATGCGCAAGCCGGCGATAATCTACTGAGAGCATTGGCGTTTCTGCACCAGAATCCACCCGCCTCACTACTCAACGCTCCCCTTACTGATATATGGGATTGGGCTCGCCAAAACTGGTCAATTTCGCCGCTTCGCGGCATTGAGCAGCGCCCCGAGATTGGACATTTTCCATAAAATAGACGAACTTTATGCTGCTAGGCAGTGTCCCATATACATACGGTTCGGGCGCTTGCTTTAACCGGCAAACAGCCCGATAAGAACTAACACCTGCAATGCCTGCAGGTAGATAACAGGGGCGACATCTATGAACGGTAAGCCAAGACTGATTCGCAAGTACGCAAACCGTCGGCTCTATGACACGGTGCAAAGCCGCTACGTGAATCTCAACGACGTTCGCAGTCTGATCGTCGCGGGCAAATACGTCCGCGTAGAAGACCAGGCGTCGAAACGGGATATCACTAACAGCATCCTGCTGCAGATAATCGGCTCGCTTGAGCCTGACAGCGGACCGCTGTTGAGTTCGGACATACTCACCGACCTAATCCGCGTCAGTGCGACGAATCACGATCCCCTGCTCGCCACACGATTGCAGCAAGCCTGCCGCGGTGTGCTGAGCAACGGCAACAGCCTCAACGCTTAAACACTTTAAGCATTTTGCGGAGGCATAAAAAAACCGCGAGGCAATCGCCTCGCGGTTTCAGAACTTTGCAACCCGGACCAGCGGTCCGGGAGCAACATCCTCTTAGCTCGCTTGATCTACTTCTTTCATAGACAGGCGAACGCGACCCTGACGGTCCACTTCAAGGACTTTCACCTTAACAATGTCACCTTCAGCCAGTTTGTCGCTGACTTTCTCAACACGTTCCTCAGAGATCTGAGAGATGTGCACGAGGCCGTCTTTGCCAGGCAGGATGGTAACAAAGGCACCGAAGTCCATCAGACGTGCCACACGACCTTCATAGGTAGCGCCCACTTCAACTTCAGCGGTGATCAGCTCGATGCGTTTCTGAGCTTCTTTACCGTCAGTAGCAATCACAGATGCGATGCGGACGGTACCATCGTTGTCGATATCAATGCTGGCGCCGGTTTCCTCGGTGATAGCACGGATGGTCGCACCACCCTTACCGATAACGTCGCGAATCTTCTCAGGATCGATCTTCATGCTGATGATGGTCGGAGCCCAATCAGACATTTCCTCACGCGGTGCATCGATGACTTTATTCATCTCACCGAGGATAAACAGACGTGCGTCTTTAGCTTGAGCCAGAGCGTTCTGCATGATCTCAGCAGTAATACCCTGAATCTTGATGTCCATCTGCAGGGCAGTAACACCACCGTCGGTACCGGCCACTTTAAAGTCCATGTCGCCCAGGTGATCTTCGTCACCCAGAATGTCGGTCAGAACCTGATAACGGTCGCCATCTTTAACCAGACCCATAGCTACACCGGCTACCGGTGCTTTGATGGGCACACCGGCGTCCATCAGCGCGAGGCTGGTGCCGCAGACAGAAGCCATAGAAGAAGAACCGTTTGATTCGGTGATTTCAGAAACCACACGCATGGTGTACGGGAATTCTTCGCCCGGCAGAACAGCCTGAATACCGCGGCGGGCGAGACGGCCATGACCGATCTCACGACGCTTCGGAGAACCGACAAAACCGGTTTCGCCTACGCAGTACGGAGGGAAGTTGTAGTGAAGCATGAAGCGGTCACGACGCTCGCCTTCCAGCGCGTCGATGATCTGTGCATCACGGTCGGTACCCAGAGTAGCAACCACAATCGCCTGCGTTTCACCGCGGGTGAACAGCGCAGAGCCGTGAGTACGTTCCAGCATGCTGGTGCGAACAGCAATCGGACGAACTGTAGTGGTATCACGACCATCGATACGGGCTTCGCCAGCAAGTACACGCTCACGAACGATGTTGCTTTCCAGTTTGCTCAGAGCGCCGGAAACGTCACGACCACTCCAGCCCTGCTCGTTACCTTCGGCAGCCAGAGCTTCAACAGCAGCAGACTTAACTTCACCGACGCGGGCATAGCGTGCCTGCTTCTCAGTGATCTGATACGCCTCGGTCAGACCGGCAGCAGCCTGAGCGGCAACAGCGTCGGTCAGAGAGGTGTCTTCAGCCGGAGCTTCCCAGCCCCAGTCTGCGTTACCAACTTCTGCTTTCAGTTCGTTGATGGCTGCAATGACGGTCTGCATCTGCTCATGACCGAATACAACTGCGCCCAGCATTACTTCTTCGCTCAGGCAGTCGGCTTCAGACTCAACCATCAGTACCGCAGCTTCGGTACCGGCTACAACGAGATCCAGATCTGAACTTTCGAGCTGGGTGTTGGTGGGGTTAAGTACATAACCGCCGTCGATGTAACCAACGCGGGCCGCACCGATAGGACCGGCAAACGGAGCGCCTGAGATAGCCAGAGCGGCAGAGGCACCAATCAGAGCAGGGATATCAGGATCGATATCCGGGTTCATGGACATCACAGTAGCGATAACCTGAACCTCGTTTTTGAACCCTTTCGGGAACAGCGGGCGAAGCGGACGGTCAATAAGACGTGAAGTCAGCGTTTCTTTTTCGCTGGGGCGTCCTTCGCGCTTGAAAAAACCACCCGGGATCTTACCGGCTGCATAGGTTTTTTCCTGATAATTCACTGTCAGCGGGAAGAAGTCCTTACCGGGATCTGCTTCCTTCTGAGCAACTGCAGTTACCAGAACCTGTGTATCTGCAATTGTGACCATGACCGCACCACTAGCCTGCCGTGCGATCTCACCGGTTTCGAGCACTACTTCATGCTCACCGTATTGAAACGTTTTCTTTATAGAAGACACTTAATTTTCCTATTTACCTACACGTTTGACGCTACACCGGGCGGCCTATCCGGCCGGTTTACGCAAACTTCATTTAGATGCGATACAGAACTTTGTTGTCGTTGTTATGTATCGCCTTACCAGCACTTCATAAGTGCTCAAACAACACTTGGGCAGCACAAAGCGCCACCCAAGCATTGCTATGGATGTGATTAGCTCGTCAAATCAGGTAATGCCTTAACGATTAATCGCTGATTAAGGGCGCTTAGCGACGCAGGCCAAGACGCTTAATCAGATCGCGATAGCGATCCTGGTCTTTGCTCTTCAGATAGTCGAGCAGCTTGCGGCGGCGGTTAACCATACGCAGAAGACCACGACGTGAGTGGTGATCTTTCTTGTTGCCTTTGAAGTGATCCTGCAGCGTATTGATGCGGGTGGTCAGCAGAGCGACCTGCACTTCGGGTGAACCGGTATCACTGTCAGACTGACGATACTCGGCAATTACTTGTTCTTTCTGATCTCCGGAAAGAGACATGGACTTACTCCTTAACAGTTGTTTTTAACGCAGCACGGATCTTTCAAAAGAGAAACTAAAAGCACGATCCGAACCGCCGGGACCCACTACGGGGCAGCTGTGCGGGCGGTATTCTAACCGCAGAACAGGTGATGTAACAGCCTGATTTACGGTTAATTCCGCCAAACCAGGGGTTTATTTACAGATTTCGGGCAAATATCCGCTTCGGCGCCACATTTTCGCCGTCTGAAGCTTCGCCAATCCCAATGAAATCGCCATTTTCAGCGTACATACGGCAAGTACCGCTCACCGCCTGCTGTGGCACAGCAGCCTGCCCGTTTGCCAGCCTGGCGGCGTCTTCAGCCGTGAAATGAGCCTCGGGCAGGTGTTTGAGCGCGATATCCGGCGCGGCGAGCAGTCCGTCCAGGGCCTCACAATCATCGCCCTCGCCCTCTTCGGCCAAGGCCTCGAGCTCGGGCAGCGTGATCATTTCCACGTCGCGAAACGGCTCTACCCAGACGCGACGCAGTTCGATCACATGCGCCAACGTGCCGGCGGCGGCTGCAATGTCTTCGACCAGTGAGCGTATGTAGGTGCCCTTGCTACAGCGGACAAATAATTTCGGTTGTGCCGGATCCGCGTCGATCACATTCACTTCATGGATGGTTATGCGACGGGCTTTGCGCTCAACCTCGATGCCTTCACGGGCCAGCTTATATAGCCGCTGACCATCTTTCTTCAACGCCGAATACATCGGTGGGACCTGATCATATTCACCGGTGTAGGCACTAATGGCCTCGGCAAGCTGAGCATCAGTCAGTTCGGTAACGACAGAACGCTCCACCACCTCGCCTTCGGCATCGGCGGTGTCTGTGCGCTCACCGATTTTCATGCGAACTTCGTAGGCTTTATCGGATGCCAGCATCAACGCCGACACTTTGGTGGCATTACCAAAACACAACGGCAGCATACCGCTGGCCAAAGGGTCAAGACTGCCCGTATGCCCCGCTTTGCGGGCTTTGAAAAGTCGTTTCGCTATCTGGAGGGCGCGGTTGGAACTGATACCGGACGGTTTGTCGAGGAACAACAGGCCGTCGATATCGCGCTTAACTCTCTTCACCTGAGTCATCGCTACCGCTTTCGTCTTGACCGGCCTTGTCCTGAGCAACGGCGTGCTCGATCAGTGCCTCAAGACGGTCGCCTTCGCGACCGGAATTGTCGTGAACGTAACGCAGTTCGGGAACACGGCGAATGGTGAGCTCTTTCGCGAGCCGGGAACGCAAAAAACCATTCGCTTTAGCAAAGGCAGCCAGCACTTCATCCGGTTCTGCCTCGTCACCAAGAATCGCGAAGTACACCTTCGCCAGACTCAGGTCCCGGGTGACCTCGGCATCGGTAACAATCACATTGTGCAGACGCGGATCACGCGCTTCGCCACGCAGCACATCGCTGAGGATGCGTTGCACCTGCTCTTCGAGCCGGCTGCTGCGTGTAAAGTCGCGTGACATCAGATTTGCTAAGCCACCGGCCGCTTAATCAAGCGTACGGGCAACCTCAATGCGTTCGAAGCACTCGATCTGGTCGCCGGCCTGAACGTCGTTGTAGTCCTTCACGCCGATACCACATTCAACGCCCGACTCAACTTTGTTGACGTCGTCTTTGAAGCGGCGCAGTGATTCCAGCTCGCCTTCGTAGATCACCACGCTGTCGCGCAGGACACGAATCGGGTTGTCGCGCTTCACGAAGCCTTCGACAACCAGACAGCCGGCGATGTCGCCGAACTTCGGTGAACGGAACACGTCGCGGACTTCAGCCAGACCAACAATCTCTTCTTTGATCTCCGGTGCCAGCAGACCGCTGACAGCCGCTTTCACCACGTCGATCGCTTCATAGATGATGCTGAAGTAGTGAACGTCGATACCGTGCTCTTTAATGACGTCACGGGCAGTGCCGTCAGCACGCACGTTGAAGCCGATGATAATTGCATTCGAAGCAGCAGCCAGGTTTACGTCGGACTCGGTAATACCACCGACACCGGCAGAGATTACCTTCACTTCTACTTCGTCATTGGTCAGCTTGTGCAACGAGTCACGCAGCGCTTCAGCACTACCGTGTACGTCGGCTTTAACCAGAATCTGAACAGACTTCTGCTCGCCTTCCAGCACCTTGCCGAACATATCTTCGAGCTTGGCAGCCTTCTGCTGCGCCAGTTTCACATCGCGTGCACGGGTGTGACGGAACTCGGCTACTTCGCGAGCCTTACGCTCGTCTTCGAGAACCACCACGTCGTCACCGGCAACAGGTGTGCCGGACAGACCCAGCACCGCAACCGGTGTAGACGGACCGGCAGTTTTCACATCAGCGCCGGTGTCATCAATCATCTTACGCACACGACCGTAAACTTCGCCGGCAACCATGATATCGCCCTGCTTCAGCTCACCACTGGTAACCAGAACGGTGGCAACAGAACCGCGGCCTTTCTCAAGACTGGATTCAATTACGACACCTGAGGCATTGCCTTCTGCAACAGCAGTGAGTTCAAGTACCTCAGCCTGCAGCAGACAGGCAGACAGCAGTTCATCGATGCCTTCACCGGTGTGGGCAGACACGTTCACGAACTGATAATCGCCACCCCAGTCTTCCGGCACAACCTCGAGAGCAGCCAGTTCATTCTTCACACGATCAGGATCGGCTTCAGGCTTGTCGCATTTGTTGATGGCGACAACCATGGGTACTTCCGCGGCTTTCGCATGCTGGACCGCTTCTTTCGTCTGCGGCTTCACGCCGTCATCGGCAGCTACTACCAGAATAACGATGTCGGTCACCTGAGCACCGCGGGCACGCATAGCCGTAAACGCGGCATGGCCCGGAGTATCGAGGAACGACACCTTACCCTGCTCGGTTTCAACCATGTACGCACCGATGTGCTGGGTAATGCCACCGGCTTCGCCTGAAGCAACCTTGGTGCTGCGAATGTAGTCGAGCAGCGAGGTCTTACCGTGGTCAACGTGACCCATGATAGTCACAACCGGCGGACGGCTGACCGCCTCACCTTCATTCTTCACAGAACCGATGATCTGCTCGTCAAGCTCACTTTCCTGCAAAGCAACCGGGTTGTGACCCAGCTCTTCAACAATAAGGAATGCGGTGTCCTGATCGAGCGGCTGGTTGATGGTGGCCATCATGCCCATGTTCATCAGAGCTTTGATTACTTCGTTGCCCTTAATCGCCATGGACTGGGCGAGTGCGGCAACAGTCATGCCTTCGCTGACTTTAACGTCACGAACGACTGGTGCAGTCGGCTCCTGGAAGCCATGCTGGGTATCAACATTTACAGAGCTGCTGCGACGACGCTTGCCGCCTTTGGTAATACGGCGCTTGCCACGCATGTCTGAAGAGACATGCAGTTCGGAGCGACCGTAACGGGTATCTTTGCCACCCTTGCCGCCGCGACGGCCTTTGTCCGCCTTGCCTTTGGCATCGGCTTTCTTGGCATCAGCAGCCGGCTTCGCAGCAGACTGCTCAGCGGCCTGCTTCTCAGCGATCTGGCGCTGCAGAGCCTCTTCTTCTTTCTTGCGGGCCTCCGCCAGACGCTCTTCGCGCTCGGCATCTTTGCGGGCTTCTTCTTCCTCGCGGGCCTTCTCTTCAGCTTCTTTCTGCGCCTTGCGGGCTGCAATGCGCTCTTCTTCAGCCTTCTCCGCCTCCTGACGCGCTTCTTCTTCAGCGCGGCGTTCAGCTTCGATCTCTTCCTGCTGCTGACGGTTCTGCTCTTCAATAACGTCGCGTTTCACGTAGGTGCGTTTCTTACGCACCTCGACGGTGACTTTGCGCGAACGCCCCTGCGAGCCGGAAACTTTCAGTTCACTGCGTGCGCGGCGGTTCAAAGTAATCTTTGTCGGCGCACTGACGTCTTTCTCTTCATGCCCGTGACTGCGACGCAAATGGTTCAGCAGAACCATCTTGCTGTCGTCATCAATCAACGCATCAGCGTCCTTAATGTCCAGGCCGGCCTCTGCCAGCTGCTCAAGCAGCTTCTCAACAGGAACCTTGAGTACATCAGCAAACTGGGTAACCGTTACACCACCTGCCATACGTTTCTCCGTAATAAACTCTTTACTGCTAAATCCGTTACTAAATGCTTCGGTCGTACTTAGCGATTATTCTTCGTCTTCAAACCAGTGAGCGCGTGCAGCCATAATCAGCTTGCCGGCACTCTCTTCATCCAGACCTTCATATTCGAGAAGATCATCAACTGCCAGCTCAGCCAGCGCTTCGCGATCAGCTACACCATTGGCAGCCAGATCTTTCGCCAGATCGTCGTTCATGCCTTCCAGCTCCAGCAGATCATCAGCCGGTTCTGACTGCTCTTCAGTAGCAATCGCACGGGTCAGCAGCACGTCGCGGGCGCGGTTACGCAGCTCGTCAACGATCGCCTCATCGAACTCTTCGATAGCCAGCAGTTCGCCGGCAGGCACGTAGGCGATTTCCTCAACCGTCGAGAAGCCTTCCTGCACCAGAATGAGGGCCACTTCCTCATCCACATCCAGCGCGTCGCGGAACTGCTCGAGAATGACACGGGCTTCCTGCTCGCCTTTGGCATCAGCATCAGCTTCAGTCATGACGTTCAGTTCCCAGCCGGTCAGCTCGCTGGCCAGACGGATGTTCTGACCGCCGCGGCCAATTGCCTGTGACAGCTTGTCTTCTTCGACAGCGATATCCATCGAGTGTTTGTCTTCATCGACAACGATTGAGGTCACTTCAGCCGGTGACATTGCGTTGATGACGAACTGAGCCGCATCTTCGTCAGACAGGATGATGTCGACACGCTCGCCGGCCAGTTCATTAGAAACAGCCTGTACACGTGAACCACGCATACCTACGCAGGCACCTACCGGGTCAATACGCTTGTCGTTGCTGCGTACAGCAATCTTGGCGCGCAGACCGGGGTCACGGGCCGCACCCAGAATGTCGATCAGGCCCTGACCTACTTCAGGTACCTCGATATTGAACAGTTCAATCAGGAACTGCGGTGAGTTACGGGTCATGAACAGCTGCGGACCACGCGGCTCACTGCGAACTTCGTACAGCAGCGCTTTGATGCGGTCGTTCGGACGCACAGCTTCACGGGGAATCATCTGGTCGCGGGGGATAAAGCCTTCAGCAGCTCCACCGAGATCAATGAAGATACCTTTGCGGTCAACTCGTTTCACGCTGCCGCTGATCATCTCGCCTTCACGGTCGGCAAACGCTTCAACGATCTGAGCACGTTCTGCTTCGCGGACTTTCTGGACGATGACCTGTTTCGCAGTCTGGGCGGCAATCCGGCCGAACTCACCTGAAGTGTTCACTTCGTCTTCCGGCAGCGGTTCTTCAACGTAACCACCCGGCTCGGCATCCGGATTGATGTCGACAGCGTCGATCATGCGCAGTTCACGTTCCGGAGTTTCCAGTTCGGTTGACTCGTCTTCGAACACTTTCCACTGACGGAAGGCTTTGTAATCACCATTGTCGCGGTCGATAGCAACACGTACGTCGATACCCTCTTCCTTATGGCCGCGACGAATAGCTGAAGCCAGCGCCGCCTCCATTGCTTCGAAGATCACATCGCGCTCAACGCCTTTCTCATTGGAAACGACTTCAACGACGGCCAGAATTTCTTTGTTCATCATTTTTCGATCACCAATTACTCCGGAATTACCCGGGCAACATCCACTTCAACCAGAGGCACACGGGTATCTTCCGCATCCTCTTTGATTACGATCTCGTCGCCTTCGCGACCGACCAGAATTCCACGTATCTTGCGACGACCCTCAACCGGACGGCGCAGCTTCAATTTCACCTTCGAACCGGCAAAGCGGTCGAAGTGCTCTTCTTTCACGAGCTTTCTGTCGAGACCGGGTGACGACACTTCAAGGTTGTAGTCATCCGGAATCGGGTCTTCGACGTCGAGGATTGCGCTTACCTGACGACTGACCTTTTCACAGTCCTCCAGACTGATGCCGTCGGCATGGTCGATGAAAACCCGCAACAGGCCGCGACCGCCGCCCAGACGCGCCTCCAGGTCGTAAAGCTCGTAACCGAGCGCCTCAACCTCTGGCTCTAAGAGCTCAAACAGCTCTGAACGTCCGGCAACAGCCATCAAGAAATCTCTCAACTAACAGCTATTACTAACTGTTTTAAAAACAAAAAATGGGCCATAGGCCCACTGTTATCGCGAGGCGTTTGCCGATCCCGGCGAGTCGCTTCGCATGCCGCAGAAAAAGAAAAAGCCCCGGACTTACTCAGCGGGGCTATCTCTGAAGCCGCCCCAATATTGAGCGTCATCAGCCAATATCCTTTTTCCGAACACGTGCAAACTGTTGTTTTTAATACAAAAGCAGCAATTCGCACGGACCTGTGTCCGGCACGGGCGGTATTCTAGCAGAGGATTAGGCTAAATGGCAGAGTCTGGTGAAAGAAGCTGCTGCAAAGTGGCTGTTTTGCAGGGGAAAAGCGGGACTGACCTCGGGGGCAGGATTGGCTCCGTCACTTCGTTCCTCGCCCCCTCTTCATCTAGCGGCCTTCAGCCGCTATCTGAACCCGGGTCGAACCTATAGGTTCGAAATCCTGTCCACGCCTAGCGGCTAATAAAAAAGCCCCAGGCTCGAAGAGCCTGAGGCTTATTTTATTAGTTGGTAGCGGGGGCAGGATTCGAACCTGCGACCTTCGGGTTATGAGCCCGACGAGCTGCCAGACTGCTCCACCCCGCACCGGCAGAGCGCATCTTAGCGGGTTTTAATCGATTTGCAATAGAAAAGCGTCACAGAAGCGCAACAATGATGGAATGCAGCCAAATCAGCTCAGCTTCAGGGTCTTATACGCTTCCCGTAATACAGATGTCCGCACTCGCTACCGTCGAAATCGGCTACCCCCGGTAATCGCCCCCACTCCTCGAAACCGAATTTGGCAAGCAGTGCGGGGCTGCCCTCATTCACATCCAGAATAATCGCGAACAGGGTTTTGATATCCAACGACTCACATTGCACTATCGCATAGTCTATTAATCCGGACGCCACACCTTTGCGGCGCCAGGCCTCGTCCACGTAGTAACTGATTTCGGCGGTATAGCGCAGCGCCTCTCTGCCCGGACGGTAAGCACTGATGCTGCAGTACCCGACAACGTCTTCACCTGACAGCGCGACATACACCGGGTACTTGTTTGCCGGATGCTGATCCAGCCACCCGCTTCTGTCCGCAACAGTTACCGGCGTCATATCGGCCGTTGCCGAATGCATGGCGATGGCCTGATTGTAGATATCGGTAATACGCGGTAAATCGCTGCTACCGGCAAGGCGAAAGGTAAAGCTCATCTACTCGGTCCTGAAAAGCGGACGGATAACTATACGGCAAATGCAGCCGCGCAGAGCGCCAGCAAGGCGTTGGGAAACAGACCCAGGAACAACACCGCAAGACTGTTGAGACTCAGCACCACGCACACATCGCTGTTTGCTTCTATTGGGCTGCCGTCATCCGGTTCTTCGAAATACATCAGGCGAATAACCCGCAGGTAGTAGAACGCACCGATGACCGAGAACAACACGGCGATGACCGCCAGCCATGTCTCGCCTGCCCCGACGAGCGATGCCAGCACTGCCCACTTGGCGTAGAAACCGGCAAATGGCGGAATACCGATCATGCTGGCCATCACCAGCAACATCATGAAGGCAAACCAGGGGCTGCGGGTATTGAGCCCTTTGAAATCGGTCAGTAATTCGGCGTCGTAACCCTGACGCCCGAGCAGTATGACCGCACCGAACGCAGCAGCAGCCGTAATCACGTAGATGATCGTGTAATACAGCGATGCCTGCAGACCTTCAGTAGTGCCCGCAATCAAACCGAGCAGAATGAAACCGACGTGGGCAATGGTTGAATAACCCAGCATGCGTTTGATGTTGGTTTGAGCAATCGCGACGATATTGCCGAAACCCAGCGACAACACAGCCAGCACCACCATCATCGCCCGCCAGTCCAGCGACGCGGCACCGAGACCTTCAACAAGCAGGCGAATCGCCATTGCAAAGCCGGCCAACTTAGGCACCGTGCCGATAAACAAGGTCACCGCAGTGGGCGAACCTTCATAGACGTCCGGCAGCCACATATGAAATGGCACGGCACCCAGCTTGAATGCGACACCGACAAGAATAAAGGCAAGACCCAGCATGACGCTGAGGTAACCGGCCTGACCGGCATCCAATCCCGCCGAGATGCCGTTGAGCTGCAAGCTGCCGGTCACACCGTAGATAATCGACATGCCAAACAGCATCACGCCCGATGCAATTGCTCCCAGCACAAAGTACTTCATGGCGGCTTCAGCGGCCTTCGGCGAGTCACGGTCAAACGCCACCATCGCGTAAAGAGCCAGCGACATCAGCTCGAGACCCAGATACGCAGTCAGCAGACTGTTGGCCGAAATCAGCACAAACACACCAAGCAGCGCGAACAGACTCAGCGTATAAAACTCGCCTTTGTAGAGGTCATGCTCACGCAGATATTTACGCGAGTACAGAAACACCACGGCGATTACGGCAAGCGCGAACAACTTAAGCACACGCGACAATGGATCAGCCACAAAACTGCCGGAGAAGGTCTCAACCCGCCCTTCCACACCAATCGGAGCGGTCAGCCACGCGGTCACGATCACTGTCAACAAAGCGAGCAGATAGGTGATGTCGCGCGCCCGGTCGCGCACAAACAAATCGATCACCATGACCACACAAATACCGACTGCCAGAGCTATTTCAGGCATCGCGAGCGCGTAGTTAACAGCGGGATTCTGCATCTAGAGTTTCGACCCCGTAATCTGTGTCACCAGCTGCTGCACACTGGCTTCCATCATGTTGATCAGCGGCTCGGGCCACAAACCCAGCAGCAGCACACCCACTGCCAGCACCGCAAGAATGAATGCTTCGCGCGGCGTGACATCCTGCAACTGGCTGACCGCATCATTGACGACCGCACCGAAGACCACCCGTTTAACAAGCCACAAGGTGTAGGCCGCTCCCAGGATCAGGGTGGTAGCTGCCAGGAATGCAATCCAGAAGTTAGCCTTGAAGCTGGCAAGGATGACCAGAAACTCGCCGACGAAACCCGAGGTGCCCGGCAAGCCTGCGTTAGCAAGCGAGAACAGCACCATGAATGCGGCAAACACCGGCATGGTATTCACCACCCCGCCGTAGTCGGCAATCTCGCGCGAATGCACACGGTCATACAACACGCCCACACACATAAACATCGCGCCGGAGATCAGGCCATGCGAAATCATCTGCACCATACCGCCCGTGATACCCATACCGATACCCTGTGGACTGCCGCTATTCGCCAACACCTTCCATGCAATCATGAAACCGAGAGTGACAAAGCCCATGTGAGCAATTGATGAATAAGCAATGAGCTTCTTCATGTCTGACTGCACCAGTGCCACAAAGCCAATGTAAACCACGGCGATCAACGACAGCGTGATGACAAAGGTGTCCAGCGCTGCGGCGGCATCGGGCGCAACCGGCAGGCTGAAGCGTACAAAACCGTAGCCGCCCATCTTCAGCAACACCGCGGCCAGCACTATGGAACCGCCGGTGGGCGCTTCCACATGTGCGTCCGGCAACCAGGTATGTACCGGCCACATCGGCACCTTCACTGCAAAGGCGGCGAAGAACGCGAGAAAAATCAGTATTTGTTCATCCATAGACAGCGGCAACCGCTGCAATAACGGAATGGAGAAGCTGCCGGCCTGCAGATACAGATAGATGATCGCAATCAGCATCAGCACCGAACCGAGGAAGGTGTACAGGAAGAACTTGATGGTGGCGTAAATCCGTCGCGGCCCTCCCCAGACGCCGATGATGATGAACATCGGAATCAGCATCACTTCCCAGAACACATAAAACAACATCGCATCGAGGGATGCGAACACGCCGATCATGAAGCCTTCGAGCGTCAGGAACGCAGCAAAATACTGTGCCGGCTTGTCTTTAATCACCTGCCAGCCAGCCAGCACCACCAAAGGCGTCAGGAAGGTGGTCAACAGAATCAGCGGTGCCGAGAAACCGTCCACGCCCAGGTAGTAATCGACGTTGAACATCTCGATCCACGGACGCTTTTCGACAAACTGCATCGCCGCAGTTGACGTATCGAAGTGGGTAGCCAGAGGCAGACTGACGAACAAAGTCAGCAACGCAATGATCAAGGCGACCCAGCGGTCCATGCGCCACGCTGCCAGGCGGCCCCGGCCACACAGCAAGGTCAGAATTGCACCGAATATGGGCAGCCAGATTAATGTACTTAAGAGGCCCATGCGATCAGCGCCCTCCCCAGTACAGCCAGCCCACCACAGCAACCAAGCCGATCACCATGACGAAGGCGTATTGATACAGATAGCCGCTTTGCACTTTACGAAGCACGCCGGACAGCCAGTCGACAACTTTCGCTGAGCCGTTCACAAACGTGCCATCGATGAGCATCACATCGCCCACGCGCCACAGAAAATTACCGAGTTTTAAACTGCCGCCCGCAATGAAGCGCTGGTTAAAGGCGTCGAAGTAGTAGTTGTTGGCAAGCACCGTGTACAAGCCGCCGACCATATTGCGCACGTTCAGTGCAATATCCGGGCGCTTGAGATAGATAAACCACGCGGCCACTACACCGGCGAGCGCGAGGAACAACACAGGAGACTGCAGACCGTGCACAAGGAAGCCCCATGCCCCGTGGAAGCCCTCGCCCAACTGTGCGAGCACATCATGCTCCGGCAATACAAATATGGCATCACCGAAGAAACCGCCGAACAAAACAGGCCCGATTGCCGGCCAGCCTATTACCAGTGAGGGAATGGCAAGAAGCACTAACGGCAGCGTGACCACCCATGGTGATTCGTGCAGATGACTGCGGGTTTCCTCATCCATGCGTTCTTTGCCGTGGAAAACGAGGAAAAACATACGGAAGCTGTAGAACGCTGTCACGAACACACCGATGAGCACACACCAGTAGGCGTACGAAGAACCCGGGATATTGGACAGATGCACCGCCTCAATGAGCGCGTCTTTAGAGAAGAAACCCGCGGTACCCGGAAACCCGATCAATGCAAGCGAACCGATCAGGCTGGTCAGCCAGGTAATGGGCATGTATTTCTTCAAGCCGCCCATCTTGCGCATATCCTGCTCGTGGTGCATGGCGATGATCACGGAACCGGCGGCAAGGAATAACAACGCCTTGAAGAACGCGTGAGTCATCAGATGGAAGATGCCTGCGGCATACGCCGACGCACCCAGCGCTACCGTCATATAGCCCAGTTGCGAAAGCGTTGAGTACGCAACCACTCTCTTGATGTCGGTCTGCACGATACCGAGGAAGCCGGTGAACAACGCGGTGGTCGCACCTATAACAATGACCACGGTCAGTGCGGTTTCAGAGAACTCAAACAACGGTGACATACGTGCCACCATGAACACGCCGGCTGTGACCATCGTTGCGGCATGAATCAATGCAGAAATTGGCGTCGGGCCTTCCATCGAGTCCGGCAACCAGACATGCAATGGCATCTGTGCCGACTTACCCATCGCACCGACAAACAACAGGATGCAGGCAACGCTCAATGCAGACCACTCACTCCCTGGCAAAATGGATACTCTCTGCCCCGCAATATTCTCGGCCTGCAAAAAGACCGTGCCGTAATCGAGACTGCCTGTGAAATACAGAATGGTGGCAATACCCAGCAAAAAGCCGAAGTCGCCTACCCTGTTCACCAGAAACGCTTTCATGTTGGCGAAGATGGCGGTCGGCCGCGTGTACCAGAAGCCGATCAGCAGATAAGACACCACACCCACGGCTTCCCAGCCGAAGAACAGCTGCAGGAAATTATTTGCCATGACCAGCGTCAGCATCGCAAAGGTGAACAGCGAGATATAGCTGAAGAAACGCTGATAACCCGGATCGTCGTGCATGTAGCCGATGGTGTAGATGTGCACCATCAGTGACACAAAGGTCACCACCACCATCATCAATGCAGTCAGACGGTCGACCAGAAAGCCCACTTCCATCCGCACGCCGTCGGTCACCAGCCAGGTGTAGACCGACTCGTTGAACACGGCATCGGCTGCAGTTAGCTGGTGATACAGGGTGTACGCCGACAGCACGAACGCGACGAACACCCCGAGAATAGTAACGGTGTGCGCGCCTGTGCGGCCCACCTGCTTGCCGAATAGTCCGGCAACAATGGCCGCGAACAGCGGCGTGAGCACAATCGTCAGATAGATATTCGCCATACTCATCCTTTCATCGAACTCATATTGCGAACATTGATGCTGCGCCGGGTACGGAACAGCACGACGAGAATAGCGAGGCCGATAGCCGTCTCGGCCGCTGCCACCGTCAGAATAAAGAATACGAACACCTGCCCTGCCGTGTCGTCGAGGAACCGGGCAAAGGCAATGAAGTTGAAGTTCACCGCCAGCAGCATCAGTTCAATGCACATGATCAGCAGGATCATGTTTTTGCGGTTGATAAAAATACCGATGATGCTGATCGCAAACAGGATCGACGACAGTGTCAGATAGTGAGCCAGAGTAACCATCAGTCGCGTTCCGCCTCCATGCTGACCACACGGATACGGTCTTTTGGATTCACCGCCACCTGTTTCGCAACGTTCTGACGTTTCTGGTTCGGACGATCACGCATTGTCAGCACAATCGCTGCAACGATAGCCAGCAACAAAACGAACGCTGCGAGCTCAAACGCATACACATAGTCGGTGTAGAGAATCTTGCCGAGTTCTTCGGTATTGCTGTAATCGGCCGGGTGCGGTGTGGGCACTGCCGCCATCGGCAGACCTTCGTTCTTCACCCAGACCACGGCCAGCAGTTCCACAATACTGATGCCGCCGACGAAAACGCCCGGCCAGATATTACGGGCGAACCGCGCTCGTTGGGTGGCCGACTCGATGTCCTGCATCATGACCACGAACAGGAACAACACCATGACCGCACCGACGTACACCAGCACCAACGTCATCGCCAGGAACTCGGCCTCCAGCAGCAACCAGATGGCGGCACTGGTCACAAAGCAGGTCACCAGAAACATGACGGCAATAACCGGGTTTCTGGCGCTGACCACGCCCAGCGCGCACACAATGAGCAGCGCCGCAAAGCCGTAAAAGACGATTAACTCAGCCATCCCCTGACATATCTCTTAGCGGTACTCCGAATCGGCAGCTTTATCAGCGGCGATCATCGTTTCGTATTCATCCCCGACGGCCAGCAACTTGTCTTTAGTCATCAGACGCTGCTCACCGTCCTCCATGTGGTACTCAAAAATACGGGTCTCAACAATCGCATCCACCGGGCAAGCTTCCTCACAGAAACCGCAGTAGATGCACTTAAACAGGTCGATGTCATAACGGGTAGTTCGACGACTGCCGTCATCCCGTTCTTCCGATTCAATCGTGATCGCCAATGCCGGGCATACCGCCTCGCACAGCTTGCAGGCAATGCAACGCTCTTCACCGTTGGGGTAGCGACGCAAGGCGTGCAGCCCTCTGAAGCGTGGCGACTGCGGTGTCTTCTCTTCCGGATACTGCACCGTCACCTTCTTCACAAAGAAGTTACGCAGAGTCAGCTTCAGGCCCTTTAGCAGATCCCACAGCGTGAAGGTTTTCAGCAGATAGATCAGGCGCTTCATGCCACAGTCCTCCACGGCCCCACCTGCATGACAAACATACCGGCCTCAACTGCAATCCAGACGATGGTGACCGGAATAAAGACCTTCCATCCCAACCGCATGATCTGGTCGTAGCGATAGCGCGGGAACGTCGCGCGGAACCACAGGAAGCAGAACAGGAAGAATGCAATCTTGAAGGCCAGCCAGAAGAATGAAGGCTCCATCAAAAACGCCAGCGGCGTGCCTTCAAGGAAGGTCCAGCCGGCAAAGAAAGATTCCCAGCCACCACAAAACATCACCGCAGTCAGTGCGGCAATCAAAATAATGTTGGCGTACTCGGCGAGGAAGAAGACTGCGAACGCCACACCCGAGTATTCAACATGGAAGCCCGCCACGATTTCCGACTCACCTTCTGCCACGTCGAACGGCGCCCGGTTGGTTTCCGCCACACCGGAAATAAAGTAGACGATAAACAGCGGGAACAACCACAGTGCATACCAGTTACTTACGCCACCCGCCTGCCCCTCAATGATGTCACCCAGATTCAGGCTGCGACTCGCCATCAGCACACCGACCAATGCAAAACCCATCGCGATTTCATAGGCCACAATCTGGGCAGCAGAACGCATCGCACCCAGCAGCGCATACTTGGAGTTGGTCGACCAGCCCGCAAGAATCACGCCGTATACACCGAGCGACGTCAGCGCGAGCACGTACAGAAGCCCGGCGTTGATATCGGCAATAACGAAGCCCGGGAACAACGGCACCACCGCCCAGGTTGCCAGCGCCGGCACAATCGCCAACAGCGGTGCCACGATGAACAGGAAGCGGTTCGAGCGCGTTGGCACGATCACTTCCTTCAGCAACAATTTGATGACATCGGCGAAGGGCTGGAACAGGCCGCGAGGCCCCACCCGGTTCGGTCCGATGCGATTCTGGATGTAACCAATCACTTTGCGCTCGGCGAGTGTCAGGAACGCCACGCACAGAATCACGCATACAGTAACCACCAGAATCTGCAGAACTGTGAGCGCCAGCCAGTCAAACGGCTCGGGTAGTAAAGTCCCGAGCCGGTCCAACGTCCAGCTTGCTACAGCACCTCTTTCCATAATTTCTACTTAGCTACAACTTAGCCTCCGGCTCCGGTGCGGTTAGCCCGTCTCCACCCAATCCAGCGATTCACCCAGCTCGGATTGAGCGTGACGTGTTTGTTGAAGTGATACTGCACGGCGTACAACTGCGTCTGCTTGATATAGCGCAACGTCGATATCCTCCAGGGGCACGGCTTCGGAAAGAATTTGAGGGTTCAGGTCAGACTCCGGAGCTTGGAACTCCGGCAGATTGTTCATTTCAACGTCAGAAGAAAGCTCACGCAGCTCGCGTAACACGTCGGCTGAGCTTTCATATTCGCAATCGGGCATGTTGATCAGGTTGCCCAGCACCCGGAGAATCTTCCACGCGGGACGTGACTCACCGATGGGTGCAGCGACACCTTCGAAGCTTTGCCAGCGGCCTTCGCAATTAACTAAGGTGCCGGAGGTTTCCGCCCAGGTGCCACAGGGCAATACCACCTGCGAATGAATCTTCATGCCTTCCGACAGGTAAGGCGTGATGGCAACAACATTGGTGGCTCTGCGCACTGAGCCGTGCGCAGCCGAACGACCGGTCACATCTTTACTGGGCTCAGCGCCGATCATGACCATTGTTTCCGGCAATTCGTCCAGCATTTCCGTAGTTGATTTGCCGGGCTTGGGCTCAACCACACCACCGGGCTGACGATGTGGCAGCACGCCGGCGAGACTTAAGCCCGCAGAGTTAGCACCTTCTGTCACATAACCGAGACTGGCGCCGGTCAGTTTGCACAGCACAGCAGCCAGATATCGCAGCAGGCCGAACGCCGGATGCCGCTGAGCCATCTGCCCCAGCAGAATCACTGACGGGGTTTCGTTCAGAACCGTTGTGGCCTGTGCTCCGCTGACATCAAACTGACTGGCAGCGGCCGGCGGCAACTCACCACCTGCAGCGACCACCAGTCTGGCCATCTCAGCACACCAGTCTTTGGCATCAGCGATACGCTCTTCAGCTACCGGGAACAGGTACTCACGTTGTTCCGCATCGAGGTAGCCGACTGCGGCACCACTGGCGGCTGCCTTGCGCACACGGTGTGCGAGTATCGGCGCTTCCTTACGCAGATTGCAGCCGACTAACAAAATGCCTTTCTGTTTCTCGATATCTGCGATGGGCATGCCCAAAGACGGATACACCGGATCGTTATTCTGATCATGAACATCCCGGCGGCGCAGACGATGATCGATGTTGCGTGACCCGAGATGACGCAGCAGCCGTTGCGCCAGATAACCTTCTTCACAGGTTGTCGATGGTGCTACCCACGCGCCGGTATCCGGACCGGACGATTTAAGCAAGTCTGCTGCTGTCTGAAGCGCTTCGTCCCATGACACCGGCTGCAGGCTGTCGCCTTTGAGCACCATCGGCTGAGTAACCCGCTCTTCATGTTCTATAGCCTCGTAACTGAAGCGGTCACGGTCTGACAACCACGTCTCATTTACCGCCTCATTGGCACAAGGCACGACGCGTTTCACCTTGCCACGCAGAACATGGGCATAGATGTTGGAACCGACGCAATCATGCGGTGCGATGGTCGCACGCTGCTCCATCTCCCAGGCACGCGCACTGAAGCGATAGGGCTTGTTGTTCAAAGCGCCGACCGGACACAGGTCAATGATATTGCCCGACAGTTCATGATTTACGGTCTTGGCAATGTAGGTACTGATGCGCATATTCTCGCCGCGCCCCATGACCCCGAGTTCCTGAATACCGGCAATCTCCTCACCGAAACGCACACAGCGCGTGCAGTGGATGCAACGGGTCATATCGGTGGAAACGAGAGGCCCCAGATCTTCATCATCGACCGAGCGCTTGCCTTCGTTAAAGCGTGAGATATCGCGTCCGTAGCCCATCGCAATATCCTGCAACTCACATTCGCCGCCCTGATCACAAATCGGGCAATCGAGCGGATGGTTGATCAGCAGGAACTCCATCGTCGCCTTCTGGGCAGCAATGGCATAGGGCGATTTGGTCTGCACCTTCATACCCGGTGCCACAGGTGTAGCGCAGGCCGGCAATGGTTTGGGTGCGCCCTCCACTTCCACCAGACACATGCGGCAGTTAGCGGCAACAGACAGCTTCTCGTGATAACAGAAACGCGGAATATAAATATCGTTGTTATCGGTGACAGAAATCAGCATTTCGCCGGGATCTGCTTCCAGCTCACGACCGTCGACTTCGATGACGAGCTTTTCGTCTGTCATCAGGCAGCCTCCCCGGTCTCGTCAACAGATTTATCGACGATCGAACGTCCGCCATTGGCGATCATATACTCGAACTCGTGCATGTAATGCTTCAGGAAACTTTGCACCGGCCATGCAGCCGCATCACCCAGAGCGCAGATGGTGTGTCCCTCGATGTTGTCAGCTACGTTCTTCAGCATCGCAAGATCTGACGGCTGACCTTCGCCTTCAAGAATCCGGCACAGCATGCGGTACATCCAGCCGGTGCCTTCACGGCACGGTGTGCACTGACCACAGGACTCGGCGTAATAGAAACGCGCAATCCGGCGCAGCACACTGACCATGCAGGTCGTATCGTCCATCACGATTAACGAACCGGTACCGAGCGACGAACCGCCCTTTTGCAGCGAGTCGTAATCCATCGTGCATTCACGAATAGCCTCCGCCGGCATCACGGGTACCGATGAACCACCGGGAATCACCGCCTTCAGTTGGCGGCCATTCCAGACGCCGCCGGCTATCTCGAGCAGCTCATTAAAGGGAATGCCCAGAGGTAGTTCGAAGTTGCCGGGGTTGTTCACATGACCGGACACAGAGAAGATCATCGTGCCGCCGGAGCCTTCCGGCCCCAGGTCAGCAAACCACTGTGCACCGTTTCTTAAGATAGCGGGCACTGACGCCAGACTCTGGCAGTTGTTTACCGTGGTTGGCTTGCCGTACAGACCGAAGTTGGCCGGGAACGGCGGCTTAAAGCGGGGCCGGCCGGGCTTGCCTTCCAGCGATTCGAGCAAGCCGGTTTCTTCACCGCAAATATAAGCACCGGCACCGAGGAAACCGTACAGATCGAAATCGATACCGCTGCCCTGAATGTTCTCGCCAAGCAGACCCGCGGCGTAGGCTTCTTTTAACGCCTCTTCGAAACGCGGGAACGGCTCGTCCATAAACTCGCCACGAACATAGTTGTAACCCACGGTTGCGCCCATCGCCCAGGCGCCTATCGCCATACCTTCAATCAGCGCATGGGGGTTGTACCGCAGGATGTCGCGGTCATGGCAGGTGCCGGGCTCACTCTCATCCGAGTTGCACACCAGGTACTTCTGACCGTTGAAGTCGGACGGCATAAAGGTCCACTTCACCCCGGTCGGGAAACCGGCTCCGCCCCTGCCCCGCAAGCCGGAACTTTTCACGGTATCGATGACATCTTCTTTGCTAAGCTCACCGCGCAGAATCTTTTTCCAGCTCTCGTAACCGCCGGTAGCCTGGTAGCTATCTAGCGACCACGGCTCATCTTTGCCCATAGTGGTGAGGCAGGTCAGGTTCAGCTTGCTCTGATAACCTTCCACGCTCACCCGTGACCTCCATTGCCATCCGAGTATCTCTCGAGAATCTCATCGACCAGTTCCGGCGTCAGATGCTCGTAGTACTTGTGATTGACCATCATCATCGGCGCGTTGTTGCACGCAGCCAGGCATTCTTCTTCACGCTTCAGGTAAAACTTGCCGTCGGGCGTACTCTCGCCGACCTTGATCCCCAGTTTGTTTTCGACATGCTCAAGAATCTGCTCACCGCCGCGGAGCATGCAGGAAATATTGGTGCACACAGAAATGCTGCAACGGCCGACTTTCTTCGTCTCGAACATCGAGTAGAAAGTCGCCACTTCAAACACCCGCACAGCCGGCATATCCAGATAGTCGGCCACCGCCTCCATCAGGTCTTCACTAAGGTAGCCATGATTCTCATGCTGTACGGCATGCAAAGCACCAATAACTGCGGAGCGCTGCTGGTCTTCAGGAAACTTCGCAGTCCAGTGATCGATTTCTTCCCGGACATGATCGGTCAGGATTGAGTGTTCGCGATCGGTCATCTGTCGATCTCCCCGAACACCACATCCTGCGTGCCTATTACAGCAACTACGTCCGCCAGCATATGCCCCTGCACCATTTCATGCATCGCGGACAGATGCGCAAACCCGGGCGCACGAACCTTCACCCGGTACGGTTTGTTGGCACCGTCCGACACCAGATACACACCGAACTCGCCTTTGGGATGCTCAACCGCGGCGTATGACTCGCCCGCAGGTACGGTGTAACCCTCGGTGAACAATTTGAAGTGATGAATGAGCGACTCCATGTCGTCTTTCATCTCAACACGGGTTGGTGGTACCAGCTTGTGATCGTCCACCATCACCGGACCCGGGTTGTCGCGCAGCCATTTAATGCACTGCTTAATAATGCGGTTCGACTGACGCAGCTCTTCAATGCGCACGAGGTAACGGTCGTAACAATCACCGTTCACACCCACCGGAATATCGAAATCCATGTCGGCATAGACTTCGTACGGCTGTTTCTTGCGAAGATCCCACTCAACACCCGAGCCTCTGAGCATCGGCCCGGTAAAGCCTAAGTTCATCGCCCGCTCCGGTGTGACCACACCGATGTTCACGGTGCGCTGTTTCCAGATGCGATTGTCGGTAAGCAGTGTTTCATACTCGTCGACACGCGCCGGGAAACGGTTCGTGAAGTCTTCGATGAAGTCGAGCAAACTGCCTTCGCGGTTCTCGTTGAGCTTTTTAACCTCGGCTTCGCTGTGCCATTGCGACGCCTGATACTTCGGCATCGAGTCGGGCAAGTCGCGGTAGACACCACCCGGGCGGTAATAGGTTGCGTGCATCCGCGTACCCGACACAGCTTCATAACAGTCCATCAGGTCTTCGCGTTCACGGAAGCAGTACAGGAACATCGTCATTGCACCGATGTCCAGCCCATGCGCCCCCAGCCACATCAGGTGGTTAAGGATGCGGGTGATCTCATCGAACATGACGCGGATGTACTGCGCCCGAATAGGCACTGTCACACCCAGAAGCTTCTCGATAGCGAGCACATAACCATGCTCATTGCACATCATCGAGACGTAATCGAGCCGGTCCATGTAGCCGATGCTCTGGTTATACGGCTTGCTCTCGGCAAGCTTCTCTGTACCCCGATGCAGCAGACCGATGTGGGGGTCGGCCTTCTGGATCGTTTCTCCGTCCATTTCAAGAATCAGACGCAACACGCCGTGCGCCGCAGGATGCTGCGGACCGAAGTTCAGCGTGAAGTTCTGGAACTCAGCCATCGCCATGCCCCTCATCCGGGTTCAGGTCATAACGGTTGTCGTCGCGGATGACCTTAGGCACCAACGTGCGTGGCTCAATACTGACTGGTTCGTACACCACCCGGCCTTCGGTCTCGTCGTAACGCACTTCGAGATTGCCGGTAAGCGGGAAATCCTTTCTAAACGGGTGTCCGAGGAAGCCGTAGTCGGTAAGAATGCGGCGCAAATCCGGATGCCCTTCAAACACGACGCCGTACATATCGTAGGCTTCGCGCTCGTACCAGTTCGCGGAACTCCAGACATCAGTCACCGACGGCACCTGTGGCGGGTGCTCAATACCGGTGTACACCCGCAATCGCAAGCGCAGGTTCTTAGAGACAGATAAGAGGTGGTACACAACGGCAAAGCGTTCCGGGTCGTACTGGGTATCGGCGTCCGGCACCGTATTGGGAGCAAGCCTGACAACACCGCGGCTAAAACCCTGATCGGTCGCGCTGCGGGTTTCCCATTCAGCTTTGCCGTAGGTGAGATAGTCGACGCCGCACAGGTCGACCAGCATTTCGAAACCATAGGTATCGCGCAGCGCAGTGGCTACGCCGACGAGATCGGCTCTGGCGACCTCGTAAGTGAGTTCGTCACAGATAGAAGCTACCTGTGTCATCTGTTCTGCCATCTCTGCCGCTAGTACAGCCGCGAGTTCATCTTGGCGTTTACTCATTCTTCCCCGTCTGCCTTACACGTTCATGCGTGCAATGGTCTGTATGCACATCAGCGTGCAATGGTATTCGTGCGTTTAATCTTTTCCTGTAACTGAATAATTCCGAACAACAAAGCCTCTGCTGTAGGCGGACAACCGGGCACATACACATCTACCGGCACAATCCGGTCGCAACCGCGAACAACAGAATAGGAATAGTGGTAATAGCCCCCGCCATTGGCGCAGGAGCCCATAGAAATAACCCAGCGGGGCTCCGCCATCTGGTCATAGACCTTGCGCAGCGCCGGCGCCATCTTGTTGACCAGCGTGCCGGCCACGATCATCACGTCCGACTGACGCGGACTGGGACGGAAAATCACGCCGAAGCGGTCCAGATCGTAGCGGGAGGCGCCTGCCTGCATCATTTCCACCGCGCAGCAGGCCAGCCCGAAGGTCACGGGCCACAACGAGCCCGTGCGGGCCCAGTTCATTAATTGATCAAGTCGCGTAACGACAAATCCCTTCGATTCGTAACCTTCCTGGATCTCGGAAGCGCCGGGCAATACATCGCGACTCGCAGCCATCAGCTAGGTTGCCTCCTTTGCCGAACAACCACTTTCCTCATCAGTCCCATTCCAGGGCTGCTCCATTCAGAATCGCATACATCTTTCGAGTTCAATCCCACTCCAGGGTTGATCCATCCAGAACCGCATACATATACAGAGATCAGTCCCATTCCAAAGCGCCCTGCTTCCACTCATATATAAAGCCGACGATTAACACCGTCAGGAAGATACCCATGGCCGCCAGACCAAAGATGCCGATGGAATCGAGGGCAACCGCCCAGGGAAAGAGAAAAGCAATTTCCAGATCGAACACAATGAACAGGATCGCCACCAGGTAGTAGCGAACATCAAATTTCATTCTGGAGTCTTCGAAGGGCTCGAAGCCGCATTCGTAGGGAGAGAGTTTGGCGTCAGACTTTTCGCCGCGACCGAGGACAAAACCCAGCGCCATAAGTACGAGCCCGATGCCCGTGGCTATACAAAGGAACAACAGTGCTGGAACGTAGTTCTCTAGCAGCATGCGCTGGTTCGTCCGTGACCCTCGATCACAATCCTGTACCTGATAGTAACAGGCATTTTTGGAATGAGGAAAGGGTTTTTGACGCCTTGCAATGCCTCTGACTGCAGCTTTCGGAATCCCGCAATATACGGAGCAGCTGACCGGCATCGACAATGTCTCTATCGCAACACTGAACCAACTTTGGGGAAACTGACAGCGAATGACTGAAAAAGCCGCTAAAACTGTACTGATCATCGGCGCCACCGGTTACATCGGCAACGCCGTGGTCCGGGAGGCCGTGGACCAAGGCTACAAGGTTATCGCAGTTACCCGTTCAGAGGGTCACGACCGCAACTTCGATGGTGCAGAAGTGGCTGTCGCCGACGTGACCGACCCGACCTCAGTCGAACAACTGTTCAACCGCCCGTCCGGCGAAAAGATCGATGCCGTTATTTCTACACTCGCCTGCCGCTCGGGTGTCGCCAGCGACTTCTTCGATATCGACTATCACGCGACACTCAACGTACTGAATTCCGCCGTCAAACACGGCACAGAAAAGTTCGTACTGCTGTCCGCCATCTGTGTGCGCAAACCGGAGCTGCCGTTACAGCAGGCCAAGCTGTTGATGGAAGACGCCCTTATGCGTTCCGGCATCGACTACAGCATCGTGCGCCCTACCGCGTATTTCTGGGTATTTGATGTCCAGACACCGATGATTATTAAAGGTCGCCCCGGCTATGTTGTCGACTCAGGTGATCAGGCCGTTCACAATCCGATTGCCAAAGAAGATCTCGCAGAGTTCATGGTGGATTGCGTTGATCAGGAAGAACGCAGCAATCGCGTGTTCGTACTCGGCGGCCCTGAAACGCCGGACAACATCATGACCTACAGGCAATCACTGGAAGCCTTGTTCGAAGGCCTGAGCATGGAACCCAACATCAAGAGCATCCCTGGCTGGCTGGTCAGGGCAATCATCAACACCAGCGGCTTTCTCGGCAAGTTCTTCCGCAAACCGGGGGCATTCTCCGAGTTTCTGAAGACCACCTACTACTATCTGGAAAACGACATGAGAGCGCCGGGCTACGGCACCCGAACACTAAAGGACCACCTGCTCGACAAAGACCGGAAGGTCGAAACCTGATGTAAAAAGCTGACTCGTGAGTTTGCGGATGCGCCAATTGCGGGCCACGCTGCCGGGAAGAACCCAGACCGCACCCCGCAATTCTTGCTGAAAGAGTTAATCGACCGACACCCTATTTGAGCTTGTTGTGATCTAGTGGATGGCCGGGCTAGAACCGTCATCCGAAGCAACCGCACCCAAATCAACTGCGATGCTTCAACCAACTTCGACATAACACCATCCGAAGCCACTCTACTTCACCTCAGAACACCCCATCCAACTGACATCACCATGCCTATGTCCGGCCATCCTTCCAAACAAAAAGGGCCCGCCATAAGGCGGGCCCTTTCTGTTTGGTGCGGATGGCCGGACTCGAACCGGCACGGGTTGCCCCACAGCCCCCTCAAGACTGCGCGTCTACCAATTTCGCCACATCCGCAATTTGGAAACAGAACGACTGAATCGTCCTGCTGAGGTTTTTTATTCTGCCGGTGCTTCTTCAGCAGGAACCGGAACAGCCGGAAGGTCGCCTTCCTCTGCCGGAGCAGCAGGCGCTGCTGTGATATCCAGTTCAACATCAACCGCCGGCTGGGTTTCCATCAGGCTTTCGCTCGTTACCGGGCGTTGTGCCGTCAGGTAAGCCAGAGACAGGCTGGTGACGAAGAACAATGTCGCGAGTACCGCGGTGGTACGCGACAGGAAGTTAGCTGAACCACGGGCACCGAACACGGTACCGGACGCACCTGCACCGAAAGCCGCACCGGCCTCAGCGCCTTTGCCCCGCTGCAACAGCACTGCACCGATCATCAGTACAGCGATCAGCACATGAGCAATCAAAACCAAAGTATGAATCGTTGTCATTTCTACACTCTTAAGCGCGGGCTTACCCGGCGCTACAAATTCCCAGGAAGTCTTCAGCCTTCAGCGAAGCGCCGCCGATCAAACCACCGTCAATATCTTCCTGTGCAAACAGCTCTTCTGCGTTCGACGGCTTGCAACTGCCGCCGTACAAAATCTGCAAACCTTGTGCCATAGCAGCATCACGCTCAGCTGCAATGGCACGCAACGCTGCGTGAACTTCCTGCGCCTGATCCGAAGTAGCCGTTTTACCGGTACCAATGGCCCAGACCGGCTCGTACGCCAGCACTGCGTTTTTAAAGGCATCTGCACCAGCCAGATCCAGAACAGCTTCGAACTGCTCTTTAACAATCTGTACCGTCACACCTGATTCACGCTCTTCCAGTGTCTCACCAACACACAGAACAGGAATCAGACCTTCTTTCTGAGCCGCAACGAATTTCTTCGCCACAACGTCATTGGTTTCTCCATGCAAAGCACGGCGCTCGGAATGACCGACGATGACGTATTCGCAACCCATGTCTTTCAACATGGCCGCAGACACTTCACCGGTGAATGCGCCGGACTCTTCAAAAGACACATCCTGTGCACCTAGCAAAACCGGTGTACCGGCAACCGCTTCAGCTACCTGGGCAATGTAAACAAACGGAGGACAAACGAGAGTCTGACCTTTGGCGGCGGCAATGCCATCGACAATACCTTGCATCAGCTCAGCCACAGAGGCCTTGCTACCGTTCATTTTCCAGTTACCAGCAACCAGCGTTGTGCGCATTAGGGCGTATCCTGCAGAGAAACCTGTAAATAAGGCTCCGCCACTGGCGGAGCCCTTAAAAATGAGGCGGAAGAGTAGCCCGAGAACCGCCGAAAATCAACGCCGGAACAGCGTTTTAGGCGTATTTATCTGCAGAGCATCAGGCTGCAGCTGCATCCCGCACGGCATCGGCCAGCTGCTCGGCCAGATCCACAACTTCCTGGTGCTCCTGACCTTCAACCATCACGCGCACCACAGGCTCGGTACCAGACGGCCGCAGAACCACCCGACCACGATCGCCCAGCTGGGCTTCCACTTGCTGCACGGCAGCCTGAATCGGCTCTGACGCATCAAGGTCGATACGGTTCTCCATGCGCACATTCACCAGCGTTTGCGGGTACTGCGGCATTTCAGCGATCAGCTCACTGAGCGGCCGGCCGCTCTGACGAACCACGCTCAACACCTGCAAGGCGCTGACCAGACCGTCACCGGTGGTTGTTTTATCGAGCACCAGCATGTGACCGGAGGTTTCGCCACCGAGCTGACCGCCCTTCTCACGCAGCATTTCCAGCACGTAGCGATCACCTACTTTGGCCCGATGGAACTCGATACCTTTCTCCTGCAGCGCTTTTTCCAAACCAAGGTTGCTCATCAGGGTACCAACTACCGGTCCGACCAATGAGTTGTCGGCATGACGCGCTGAAGCCAGCACATAGAGCAACTGGTCGCCGTCGGCGAGATTGCCTTCGTGGTCGACCATCAACAAACGGTCGCCGTCACCATCGAGGGCAATACCCAGATCAGCACCCACACCTTTTACGGTAGCCTGCAGTAACTCCGGCTGGGTCGAGCCGCAATCCTTATTGATGTTTACGCCGTTCGGAGAACAGCCAATTGCAACTACGTCTGCACCCAGCTGCGACAGCACCCTTGGCGCTACCTTGTAAGCAGCACCGTGCGAACAATCGAGCACAATTTTCAGGCCTTTCAGGTCAACGCCCGGTGGCAGGGTTTTCATGCAGAACCACTGGTACTGGCTGCGTGCGGTGTCTACGCGACTCGCACTGCCAAGCTCTTCTGAAGGACGGGTAATTGCAGGTTCATCGAGATAGCTCTCGATTTGTAATTCAATTTCGTCAGAGAGTTTGCGGCCATTCTTATCGAAGAATTTGATGCCGTTATCGTCGAAAGGATTATGGGAAGCACTGATCACAACACCCAGGTCGGCTTCCATGCTTTGCGTCAGATAAGCGATACCCGGAGTCGGCAACGGGCCAAGCAGAGACACATCCATACCCGCGGCCACAAAGCCTGCTTCCAAAGCGGACTCGAACATATAGCCGGACACGCGTGTGTCTTTACCGATTACCGCACGTCCGCCGTTAGGAGCCAGCACACGCGCAACAGCGCTGGCCAATCGCAATGCAAACTCCGCTGTCAGCGGCTCCTGTCCGACTGTGCCTCGAATACCGTCGGTTCCGAAATAACGCCTTGTCATCCTGCTTCCCTATCTTTCCCCGGCCTGACCAGTGTTGTCAGACCTCCCTAAATTCTACAGCGCCTGAGCTACCGCTCCGGCGACCTTCAGTGCATCGGCTGTCTCAGCCACGTCATGCACCCTGATAATATGCGCGCCGTTTTGTGCCGCCAATAGCGCCAGCACTACGCTGCCGACCAGCCGGTCATCCACGTCACGGCCCAATATCTTTCCAATCATGGACTTACGGGACAAACCTGCCAAAACAGGATAGCCTGTATCCACTAATCTGCCGAGCCCGGCGAGCAACTGCAGATTATGTTCCACGGTTTTACCAAAGCCGAATCCGGGGTCAATAACGATTGCGTCACGGTCTATGCCGCCCGCCTCACAGGCTGCGGCCCTTTCGCTCAGATATGTGACCACGTCGGCAAGCACATCATCGTATTCGGGTGCTTCCTGCATGGTCCGTGGCGTGCCCTGCATATGCATCAGACACACTGCCGTACCGGCATCAGCACAGACCTGAATCGCGCCCTCATCACTGAGCGCCGTTACGTCATTGATCATGGCGGCACCGGCAGCCAGCGCCTCACGCATGACGCCGGTTTTGCTGGTGTCTACTGATACGGGGGCATCAAACTCGCGGGTCAGACGCTCAAGCACGGGGATGACCCGGTCGAGCTCCTCTTCTAACGGCACTGCAGGCGCACCCGGCCGGGTGGACTCCCCGCCGATATCAATAATACCGGCGCCCTCTTTTATCATCGCTTCTGCATGGCGCAGAGCGTTGTCGAGGGTGTTGTAGCGACCGCCGTCTGAAAATGAATCGGGGGTGCAATTGAGCACCCCCATAATGATTGGATTAGTTAAATCGAGCGAGCCGTCTGCGAGACGCAGCTTCATAAACGCGTTCTTGAGACCTTCAGACGAAACTAGTGGAGCTCAGCAGGACCGCCAACGCCACCGGCTTTGTCTTCGGATTCCTCGGAAGCAGCCGTGGTACCGGAGCCACCGGAGTCGCTGCCCGAACCGCCCCAGTCTTCAGGCGGACGCGGTTCTTTACCCGCCATCAGGTCCCGGATCTGACCTTCATCAATCGTTTCATACTTGATGAGTGCTTCAGCCATCGCGTCGAGAACGGGACGATGATCCTCAAGGATCTTCGTCGCACGGTCATAGTTGCTATCGATGATGCCGCGAATCTCTTCATCAATCGTATGCGCCGTTTCATCAGAGACTTGCTTGTGGGTAGTCACTGAACGACCGAGGAACACTTCGCCCTCGTCTTCGCTGTAACTGAGCGGCCCTAACTTATCGGACAACCCCCACTTGGTCACCATACTGCGAGCGATATCGGTGGCACGTTCGATGTCGTTAGACGCTCCGGTAGTGACTGCATCGGCACCGAAGATCATTTCTTCTGCAATACGGCCGCCGAACAAACTGGCGATCTGGCTGTTCAGACGCTGCTTGCTGTGGCTGTAGCGGTCTTCTTCAGGCAGGAACATGGTCACACCCAACGCACGGCCGCGCGGAATGATCGACACTTTATAAACAGGATCGTGATCCGGCACATTCAAACCGACAATGGCATGACCGGCTTCGTGATAAGCGGTAAGACGCTTCTCTTCGTCGCTCATCACCATGGACTTACGTTCGGTGCCCATCATGATCTTGTCTTTGGCTTTCTCGAACTGCTCCATACGCACAGTGCGATGGTTTGCACGAGCGGCGAACAAGGCCGCCTCGTTCACGAGGTTAGCAAGATCGGCACCGGAGAAGCCCGGGGTACCACGTGCGATAACGCCCGGACGAACATCGTCGCCGACCGGCACTTTACGCATGTGCACTTTCAGAATCTGTTCACGACCGCGGACATCCGGCAACGGCACTACAACCTGACGGTCGAATCGACCGGGGCGCAGCAACGCGGGGTCCAGCACGTCAGGACGGTTGGTGGCAGCAATAACGATGACACCTTCATTGCCTTCAAAGCCGTCCATCTCAACCAGCATCTGGTTAAGTGTTTGCTCACGTTCGTCGTGACCACCGCCAAGACCGGCACCACGGTGACGACCCACAGCATCAATCTCGTCAATGAAGATAATGCACGGCGAATGCTTCTTCGCCTGCTCGAACATGTCACGCACACGCGAGGCGCCGACACCGACGAACATTTCAACGAAGTCGGAACCCGAAATAGTAAAGAACGGTACTTTCGCTTCGCCGGCAATCGCACGGGCCAGCAGAGTTTTACCGGTACCAGGCGAACCGACCAACAGCACGCCTTTAGGAATCTTGCCGCCTAAGCGCTGGAACTTGCCCGGGTCCATCAGGAAGTCGACGATCTCGACCAGTTCCTCTTTGGCCTCTTCAACACCGGCAACGTCTGTGAAACTCACGTTTACCTGGTCTTCACCGAGCAGGCGGGCACGACTCTTACCGAACGACATAGCTCCACGGCCACCGCCGCCGCCCTGCATCTGGCGCATGAAATACACCCAGACACCGATCAACAGCAGAACCGGGAAGGAATTAATGAACAGGCTAACGAGGATATTCTGCCCCTGCGGTGGTGAACCGCTGAAGCTGATGTTGTTGTCTTTGAGGAAGCCGATCAACGCGGTGTTGTCGGTTTCAGGGCTGTAACTGACAAACGACTCACCATTGGACTTGAGCCCTTTAATGTTCTGCCCTTCGAAAGTGACCTGAGACACACCACCGGTCTCAACCATGTCGAGGAAGGTTGAGTAGTCAACGGAGTCAGGTTGACGGCCGCCCGGGCCAAAGCTCTGGAATACCGTCAGCAAAACGATGGCGATAACCACCCAAAGCAAAATGTTCTTAGCAAGATCGTTCACAAAAATCCTCAAGCATTTGAATTAACCGCATTTAGACACGGTTCAACGTTTGAAACACTACCACTAACGGTAGCCTCTAGCTACCAGATAGGTCTCGCGGCTATCAGGTCTGGACGCCTTGGGCTTCCTCACTTTCACCGTTTTGAACTGCTGCCGCACTGTCCGGACATAATCATCGAAGCCTTCGCCGTGAAAAATCTTGGTAACGAAGCTGCCACCCGGTCTGAGAACCTGCGTGGCGAAATCCAGAGCTATCTCGACCAGATACATACTTTTCGGCTGATCGACCGAGCGGTTACCACTAATATTGGGGGCCATATCGGACATTACAAGGTCCACTTTGTCATCTCCGACCGAAGCCAGCAGTTGTTGCAACACGTCATCGGTGGTGAAGTCGCCCTGAATGAACTCAACTCCGTCAATTGGCGGCATCTCTAATATATCCAGACCGATCACACGACCGTTGGTTCCCGTGTATTTCAGGGCATATTGGCACCAGCCGCCCGGGGCCGCGCCCAGATCCACCACGGTATCGCCCTTGCGGATCAGCTTTTCCCGCTCGTGAATCTCTTCCAGCTTAAACACAGCACGCGAGCGCCAGCCCTCCGCCCGTGCTTTCTGCACGTACGGATCTCTCTCCTGGCGACGTTTCCAGCGTGCACTTGAGCCTTTGGGCATGGGTAATACCTGTATAGAAATCGGGAATGAATCAGAGATTGGCAAGTGTACCAGTTGGCACTTCGGTGCAGGCATCGGTATGCTACGCGCCCTCCCGCACAATCCACAGTGGAAACAGCATGAGCAGCCCCAACGAGAATCTCAGCGAGAAGCAACGTAAGCACCTTAAGAAACTGGCCCACAACCTGAAGCCCGTCATCATTGTCGGTGCCAACGGTGCGTCAGAAGGTTTGCTGGCTGAACTCGACCAGACGATCGAGCATCACGAACTGATCAAAGTAAAAGTCAGTGTGGGTGACCGCGACGTGCGTGACGAGGTGATTCAGGAACTGCTGGATGCCAGCGGTGCCGAACTGGTCGGCCGTGTCGGCAACATCGCGACGCTGTACCGCGCCCGCAAAAAGAATCAGAAAATCGAACTGCCGAAGTAGTAAGCCAGACACACGTCTGACTGAAGTTTAGATGTACTCGATCTTCAGAACTTCGTAAATCTTCTGACCGCCCGGTGTATTCACCGTCACTTCGTCATCAGGCACCTTGCCTACCAGGGCACGGGCAATCGGTGACGAAATAGAAATCCGGCCTGAAGCAATATCCGCCTCATCATCACCGACGATCTGATACTTGATCTCGCCATCGGCATCGTCGTCGTACAACGTAACCGTTGCACCAAACACGACTTTGTCAGGGCTGCCCAACTCGGTGACGTCGATGATCTGCGCGTTACCCAGCTTGCCTTCAATTTCCTGAATGCGACCTTCGATAAACCCCTGCTGCTCTTTAGCGGCATGGTATTCGGCGTTCTCTTTCAGGTCGCCATGCGCACGGGCTTCAGCAATAGCTTCAATCACGCGCGGACGGTCTTCACTTTTCAGACGAGTGAGTTCTTCACGCAGCTTCTCTGCGCCATTGATCGTTAAAGGTACTTTGTCCATCGTCTTATCAGGCAGTGGCGCGGGCGACGGTATCGGCATGCAGATCCTGCAGCTTGTTCACACCCGTGCCTTCAATGTGGTCGAGAGCCAGCACGGTAGCGAGACCTGCAGCAATCGTCGTGTAGTAAGTACAACCGGCGTGCACAGCAGCGGCACGAATCGCCTGCGACTCACGAATCGCCTTCTTGCCTTCGGTGGTGTTCACGATCAGAACGATTTCCTGATTCTTGATCATGTCGACAATGTGCGGACGGCCTTCGCGAACTTTGTTGATGCGCTTACAAGCCAGACCTTCGTTAGCGAGATACTTTGCAGTACCGTCAGTAGCAACCAGTTTGTAGCCGCGCTCAATCAATGAACGGCCCAAGCGCACAGCTTCGGGCTTATCGCGGTCACGCACAGAGATGAACACAGTGCCGCGACTCGGCAGTTCAGTACCCTGCCCCAACTGGGCTTTAGCATAAGCCTCACCGAATGAATTGCCGGTACCCATCACTTCGCCGGTAGATTTCATTTCGGGGCCGAGAATCGGGTCAGAATCCGGGAACTTGTTGAATGGGAACACAGAGGCTTTCACCGAGTAATACTCGGGAACCACCTGCTTGGTGTAACCCTGCTTCTTCAGGCTGATGCCGGCCATTGCGTTGGCGGCTACTTTAGCCAGCGGCACGCCGGTGGCTTTAGAAACAAACGGTACAGAACGCGACGCACGCGGATTCACTTCAAGCAGGTAGACCACACCGTTCTGAATCGCGAACTGGGTGTTCATCAGACCCACTACTTTGAGCGACATCGCCAGCGCTTCAACCTGACGGATCAATTCGTTCTGAGTTTCCTGATCCAGCGTATTGGGAGGCAGTGAGCAAGCCGAGTCACCGGAGTGCACACCCGCCTGCTCAACGTGTTCCATGATGCCGCCGATCAGCACTTCATGACCATCACTGACGCAGTCCACATCCACTTCAACCGCGAGATCGAGGAAGCGGTCCAGCAGTACCGGACTGTCGTTCGACACTTCAACCGCAGTAGTCATGTACGTGCGCAGATCATCTTCAGTGTGCACGATTTCCATCGCACGACCGCCCAGCACGTATGAAGGACGAACCACCAGCGGGAAGCCGACTTCCTGAGAAATACGCACAGCTTCTTCAACGTCACGCGCAGTGCCGTTGGGCGGCTGTTTCAGTCCCAGATTATCGACCAGCGCCTGGAAGCGCTCACGGTCTTCCGCAAGGTCGATAGAGTCCGGACTGGTACCGATAATCGGCGCGCCTGCAGCTTCGAGATCGTTCGCCAGTTTCAGCGGTGTCTGGCCACCGTTCTGCACGATGATGCCTTCCGGCTGCTCAAGATCGACAATCTCCATCACGTCTTCGAACGTTAAGGGCTCGAAGAACAGACGGTCAGATGAATCGTAATCGGTAGAAACGGTCTCGGGGTTACAGTTAACCATGATGGTTTCGTAACCGGACTCGCGCAGCGCCATCGAGGCGTGCACGCAGCAGTAGTCGAACTCAATACCCTGTCCGATACGGTTCGGCCCGCCACCCAGAATCATGATCTTGCGGGCACTGCTAGGGCCGGCTTCGCACTCTTCCTCGTAGGTCGAGTACATGTACGCCGTAGTGGTAGAAAATTCAGCCGCACAGGTATCCACACGCTTGTAGACCGGACGAATGTCGTTAGTGACACGCTGCTTGCGGACCACGCCAGGTTCAACATCAATCAGCGTCGCGATACGGGTATCGGAAAAACCCTTGCGCTTCAGTTGACGCAACCGGGCAGGCTGCAACGTTTCAGTGCCGTCGGCCTGCATCTGTGCTTCTTCGCGAATCAGATCTTCAATCTGGGCAAGGAACCACGGGTCAATCTTCGAAGTTTCGAACACTTCTTCCAGCGTCTGACCGGCGCGGAATGCGTCACCGACATACAGCAGGCGGTCAGCACCCGGCACACGCACTTCGTTGAGCAGTTCATCGAGCGCTTCATCGTCTTTCGGCAGGTCGCCCATCGGCACCAGACCGTCGATGCCGGTCTCGAGACCACGCAATGCTTTCTGCAGTGATTCCTGCAGCGTACGACCAATCGCCATGACCTCGCCCACAGATTTCATCTGCGTGGTCAGTCGGTCATTCGCACCCGGGAATTTCTCGAAAGTGAAACGGGGTACTTTAGTAACCACGTAGTCAATTGTCGGCTCGAACGATGCCGGTGTAGCACCGCCGGTAATTTCGTTACGCAGTTCGTCCAGCGTGTAACCCACTGCCAGTTTTGCCGCCACTTTCGCAATCGGGAAACCGGTGGCTTTTGATGCCAAAGCAGATGAACGCGACACACGCGGGTTCATCTCGATCACGATCATGCGGCCGTCTTCGGGGTTCACCGAGAACTGCACGTTGGAACCACCCGTGTCCACACCGATACGACGCAGCACCGCCAGCGATGCGTTACGCATCTCCTGATATTCCTTATCAGTGAGCGTCTGCGACGGCGCGACAGTGATCGAGTCACCAGTATGCACACCCATCGGGTCGAGGTTCTCAATCGAACAAATAATGATGCAGTTGTCTTTGTTATCGCGGACAACTTCCATCTCGTATTCTTTCCAGCCGAGCAGCGACTCTTCAATCAGCACCTCGGTGGTCGGCGACAGGTCGAGACCTTTCGACACAATCTTCTCGAACTCTTCACGGTTGTAGGCGATACCACCACCGGTACCACCCATCGTGAAGGACGGGCGAATGATTGACGGGAAGCCGGTGGTTTCAAGAATGTCCCAGGCTTCATCCAGCGTATGCGCCACAGCAGCACGGGCAACATCGAGACCGATCTCTTCCATCGCCAGCTTGAACTTCTCACGGTCCTCGGCGGTATCGATGGCATCTTTGGAAGCACCGATCATTTCCACGCCGAACTTCTCGAGCACACCTTCACGTTCCAGGTCGAGCGCACAGTTCAGTGCAGTCTGACCACCCATCGTGGGCAGCAGCGCATCCGGCAGTTCTTCCTGAATGATTTTCGCCACTTCTTTCCAGTGAATCGGCTCGATGTAAATGGCATCGGCCATATCCGGGTCGGTCATGATCGTCGCCGGATTCGAGTTCACCAGAATGACGCGGTAACCCTCTTCGCGCAGCGCTTTACATGCCTGAGCACCCGAGTAATCAAACTCACAGGCCTGGCCGATAACAATCGGGCCGGCGCCGATAATCAGGATGCTTTCTATGTCTTTTCTTTTAGGCATGTTCGCTACTGTCTAGAGGTTACTGGGTTCAACTGTGCTGCTTGTTTAGATTTTCTTACCTGGCTTTCTTCGCGCCGGCGGGCAACTTGCCCATCGAAGTATTCATCATCTCGATGAACTTGCCGAAGATGTAGCGCAGGTCATGCGGGCCCGGACTTGCTTCAGGGTGACCCTGAAAGCCCATCGCCAGACAATCGGTGCGTTCCACACCCTGCAGGGAACCATCGAACAATGACTTATGCGTTGCGCGCAGGTATTCCGGCAGCGTAGTTTCGTCGACTGCAAAGCCGTGGTTCTGGCTGGTGATCAGCACCTGCTTGGTATCGAGATCTTCTACCGGGTGGTTGGCGCCGTGATGACCGAACTTCATCTTGATCGTGTTAGCGCCACTGGCCAGCGACAGAATCTGATGCCCTAAACAAATACCGAATACCGGAATACCGGCACGCAAAATGGTCTTGGTGGCGTCAATCGCGTAGGTACACGGCTCGGGATCGCCCGGACCGTTCGACAGGAACACACCGTCCGGCGACATCGCCAGCACATCTTCAGCTGAAGTCTGTGCAGGCACCACAGTGACGCGACAGTTGTGATCAACCAGCAGGCGCAGGATGTTGCGCTTCACACCGAAGTCATAAGCAACCACATGGAAATCTGAATTGCGCTTGCCCGGACCGCCGGTAGCCTTCGGCCAGTTGGTACCCATACTCCACTGATAGGTCTCTTCAGTCGTTACAACTTTAGCGAGATCCATACCCGCCAGACCCGGGAACTTCTTGGCCTCTTCAACGGCTGCCTGCTCATCGATGTTTTCGCCCGCCACAATGCAGCCGGCCTGAGCACCCTGAGTACGCAGGATGCGGGTCAGCTTGCGGGTATCGATATCAGCAATCGCGACGGTGCTGCCGCGTTTCAGGAAATCAGTCAGCGAGACTTCCGAACGGAAGTTGCTGGTTACCATCGACAAGTCACGGATGATTAATCCGGCGGCGTGAATGCCTTCGCTTTCGAAATCGTCGCTATTAGTACCGACGTTGCCGATGTGGGGATAAGTCAGGGTTACGATCTGGCGGGAATATGACGGATCAGTCAGGATTTCCTGATATCCGGTCATCGCGGTATTGAATACCACTTCGCCAACGGTTTTACCTTCGGCGCCTACCGAAACCCCATGAAATATAGTGCCGTCTTCCAGCGCCAATATGGCAGGTGTTGTCACTCAGAATTCCTCACACCAGGGTGTCTTACATACAAACGGGAGGTCACCGTGTGGTTTCCTCCCGCTGACTAGCGTGGTCGTATCGCGACCGGACGCATTGTATACGAGCCAATGGTCTCTGGCTATTGAATTTAATCAATGCCGGACCAATTTCTGACGATTTTTTCGGGTTTCAAAGCCTTACCCGTGCGTTACCCCCATATTATCCACAGAGGCACCCTGAAAATTCAGAATGAATTCAGGATTATGTCAGCAACTCTTGCCGGAGCAATCAGGTTTTGCCGCGCCCCCGGCGGTGGCTTACGCCCGGAAGCTATCTTCCCGACGCTTATTTCTCGAAACCGAGGACGTCGGCCATGGAATACAGACCTGCCGGCTTGCCGTTGACCCAGCGGGCAGCGCGAAGCGCCCCGTGGGCAAACACGCTGCGGTCCTGGGCGTGATGCTTGAGCTCAACGATTTCGGTGTCTGCAGCGAACACGATGCTGTGATCACCGACGATATTGCCGGCACGCATAGAGGTGAAACCGATCTCGCCTTTCTCGCGGGCATCGCTTTTGCCGCTGCGGTTGTGCGCCGCAACGTCATCCAGTTTCTGGCCACGTTCATTCGCAACGGCCTCACCCAACTGCAACGCAGTACCGGAAGGCGCATCGACTTTGAAACGATGATGGGCTTCGAAAATTTCCACATCCCAGTCGGCACCGAGATAACGAGTGGCAATGCGGGCGAGTTCGGTGAACACATTTACACCGACACTCATGTTGCGACCGTAAACAATGGGGATGTCCTGAGCGGCTTCGTTCAGGAGTTCCAGCTGACCGTCACTTAAGCCGGTGGTACCGATCACCATCGCGGTACCGGATTTAACGCAGGCAGCCAGATTGCTTTGCAAAGCAGACGGCAACGTAAAGTCGATCACCACGTCGGCACCATCAACCGCTTCAGCAGCGTCGGCAGTCACAGTAATACCGGTGGTCGGGAGATTAGCGGGCACACCGAGATCGACACCGACCAACGGGTCGTCCGGCCCGGTCAGCGCACCGCTGATGTCGACGTCATTCAGCTCACCGGCAGCACGGGTAATCGCTCCGCCCATCCGTCCGGTGCCCCCAAAGATTGCGACGCGCATGATTACCTACTCCCGATGTAAAAGACTTAAGAAGTTATATTCTGAAAGAACTTCTTCACGCTGTCACGCCAACTGCTGGCGCGCGGACGATGTTTATCACCGCCCTCTTCGACCGATTCCTGAAACTTGTTAAGCAAATCCTGCTGCTCACTGGTCAGATTGACCGGTGTTTCCACCTCAATGCGGCAGTACAGATCGCCCTGCACCGCTGAACGCACGGGCTGCACACCCTTGCCACGAAGACGGAAGATACGACCCGATTGAGTGCCTTCCGGCACCTTCACGCTCACTTCGCCATCAAGCGTAGGCACTTTCACCTCACCACCGAGGGCCGCTTTCGCAAACGACACCGGTACAGAGCAATGCAGATTTGCGCCATCGCGTTCGAAAATATCGTGGGGTTGTACGCGAATCTCAACATACAAGTCACCCGGAGGACCGCCGTTCTCGCCAGCCTCACCTTCGCCACTCAAGCGAATGCGATCACCGTTGTCGACGCCCGGCGGCACCTTAACTGCCAGCGTCTTCTCTTCCTGAATACGACCCTGACCATGACAATCGTCACAAGGGTCTTCGACTACGGTGCCGACACCGCGACAGGTCGGACAAGTCTGTTGCACAGAGAAGAAGCCCTGCTGCGCACGCACCTGACCGGCACCGTTACAGGTTCCGCAGGTTTTGCGTTCGGTACCCGGCTTCGCGCCGTTACCGTCACAGGTGTCGCAGGAAGCAAAGGTCGGGAACGAGATGTTCACAGTATCGCCCTGCACCGCCTGCTCTAATGTCAGCGACAGGTCGTAGCGAAGGTCTGCACCACGGAATACATTGCTGCGACCACGACGACCACCCTGACCAAAGATATCGCCGAAAACATCACCGAAGACGTCGGCGAAGCCACTGGCATCACCAAAGCCGCCGCCGAAGCCGCCACCGCCCATACCGCCCTGCTCAAAAGCGGCGTGGCCATGCTGGTCGTACATGCCGCGCTTCTGATCGTCGGACAGCACTTCGTAGGCCTCTTTGACCTCTTTGAATTTGGCTTCTGCCTCAGCGTCATCCGGATTACGGTCCGGGTGATACTTCATCGCCAGACGACGATAAGCCTTCTTGATATCTGCACCGGAAGCACCGCGCTCAACGCCAAGTACCTCGTAGTAATCCTGCTTCGACATTCGCAAGCCCTGATAATCAGCTCTGAAAAGAGCACCTAAAAAACATGTTCATATAAACAGACGAAGGGACCACAGAAATTCCGTGGTCCCCCGCCTTTGATCAAGCTATCTGAAAGTAGACAGACTTATTCTCTTTGTGACTCTTATTTAGAGTCTTTAGAGTCTTCGTCTTTCACTTCCTCAAACTCGGCATCGACCACACCATCGTCGGCCGCGCCAGACTGACCCGCAGCTTCACCCGCCGCGCCTTCTTCGGCAGCCGCCTGCTCATAGACTTTCTGAGCCAGGCTGGCAGAAGCTTCACTCAGCGCTTTGATTTTCGCTTCGATGGCTTCTTTGTCTTCGCCCTGGAGGACTTCTTTCAGATCGTTCAGAGCAGCTTCAATTGCAGCACGCTCTTCAGCCTCAACTTTCTCGCCAAGATCTTCCAGCGACTTCTCGGTACCGTGGACCAGAGCATCCGCCTGGTTACGGGTATCAACAAGCTCACGGAACTTCTTGTCTTCTTCAGCATGGGCAGCTGCATCGCCGACCATACGATCGATCTCATCATCCGACAGACCGCTGGACGCTTTAATCACGATGTTCTGTTCTTTGCCGGTGGCCTTATCTTTGGCCGACACGTTCAGAATACCGTTGGCGTCGATATCGAAGGTCACTTCGATCTGCGGCATACCACGCGGTGCAGGCGGGATATCAGCCAGGTCGAAACGCCCCAGTGATTTGTTGTCGCCTGCGCGCTCACGCTCACCCTGCAGGACGTGAATGGTCACGGCCGGCTGGTTGTCGTCAGCAGTCGAGAACGTCTGATTCGCTTTAGTAGGAATCGTGGTGTTCTTGTCGATCAGTTTGGTCATCACGCCGCCGAGGGTTTCGATACCCAGTGACAGCGGAGTCACGTCGAGCAGCAGTACGTCTTTAACGTCGCCCGAAAGTACGCCACCCTGAATCGCAGCACCGATAGCTACAGCTTCGTCCGGGTTCACGTCTTTACGCGGTTCCTGACCGAAGAAGTTCTGCACAGCTTCCTGCACCTTCGGCATACGCGTCTGACCACCGACCAGAATCACGTCGTCGATGTCGCCCGCTTTCAGGCCGGCATCAGCCAGAGCGGTTTTACACGGCGCGATAGTGCGCTCAACCAGTTCACCTACCAGCGACTCGAGCTTGGCACGGGTCAGCTTGATGTTCAGATGCTTCGGACCTGATGCATCTGCGGTGATGTACGGCAGGTTCACTTCGGTCTGCTGGCTTGAAGACAGTTCGATCTTGGCTTTCTCGGCAGCTTCTTTAAGACGCTGCATAGCCAGCGGGTCGGCTTTCACATCAACGCCTGACTCGTTCTGGAATTCACTTGCGAGGTAATCGATAACGCGCATATCGAAGTCTTCACCACCGAGGAACGTGTCACCGTTGGTAGCCAGTACTTCGAACTGGTGTTCGCCGTCGATTTCAGCAATCTCGATGATGGATACGTCGAAGGTACCGCCACCGAGGTCATACACAACAACCTTGCGGTCGCCGCGCTGCTTGTCCATACCGTATGCCAGTGCAGCTGCGGTCGGCTCGTTGATAATACGCTTCACTTCGAGACCGGCGATCTTACCGGCATCTTTGGTAGCCTGACGCTGTGAGTCATTGAAGTAAGCCGGCACGGTAATAACTGCTTCGGTCACCTCTTCGCCGAGATAATCTTCAGCGGTTTTCTTCATCTTCATCAGCACGCGGGCAGACACTTCAGGTGCAGCCATCTTCTTACCGTTGGCTTCTACCCAGGCATCACCGTTGTCAGCTGCAACGATTTTGTACGGCACCATGTCGATGTCGCGCTGAACCACATCGTCTTTAAATGCACGACCGATAAGGCGCTTAACAGCGAACAGAGTATTTTCCGGATTGGTCACGGCCTGACGTTTGGCAGACTGACCAACCAGCACTTCTTCATCTTTAGTAAAAGCCACAATCGACGGAGTCGTACGATCGCCTTCACTGTTCTCAATTACTTTCGCCTGGTCGCCATCCATCAACGCCACGCAGGAGTTGGTGGTTCCCAGGTCAATTCCGATTACACGTCCCATAGTGATTCTCCGGGTCTCAAATTTGGTTTTAAACTTGGTTAAAAATCTTTCGTTGCCCTAGATGTAGGGGTGCTTTGGGGGCTTTCAAGGGCAAAAAGGCGAAAAAAACGTCTTTTAGCAGGGTTTTTTGGCCGGATTTGCCACAAAAAGCGCCGACCAATGAAAAAGGGGGTCGGATCCGCGATCCAACCCCCTCAAATTCGTCAGAAACGGGCTTTTTAGGGCGCTTTAGCGACGATAACCCTTGCCGGACGCAGCACCCTGCCGTTCAGGATATAGCCGGTCTGCACCACCTGTAGCACCGAGTTGGGCTCGGCCGTATCTGAAGGCTGCATGACCATGGCTTCGTGCTGTTCAGGATTGAAAGGCTCACCTTCGGGGTCGATCACTTCAACGTTGAACTTGGTCAATGCTGCCAAGAACTGCTTGAGTGCGGCCTCGTTGCCTTCGAGCAGAGTCTCGACGGTGGCATTATCCGCCGCCTGAATACCCAGCTCCAGACTGTCGAGCACAGCCAGCATTTCTTTTGCGAACTTCTCTACGCCGAAACGATGCGCGTTTTCCACGTCACGTTCAGCACGGCGGCGAACGTTATCGGCTTCTGCTTTGGCACGCACATACAGATCGTAGTTTTGCTCAGCCTTCTCAAGCGCAGCTTCAAGCTCGGCCGCTGTAGCGGCATCTTCGTCCGGCAGCACCATAGTTTCTGCATACTCTTCGGCCACAGCTTCAGCTTCTGCATCCGGCAGCACCATCGTCTCAGCCATCTCGGCTTCAACGTCTTTAGCAACTTCCTCTTCAGGCAGTTCGTTTTGATCTTTCTCGTTACTCACATTGATGTCCGTATTCATTGTCGCTGGCGCGGTTGGTCTTCAACCTCAGCAAGCGTGGTAAATGTGTCCTGAAGCGATAGATGGGGCTCTATTTGCCCGATTTCAAGGCTGCACCCACTAATTTTGCGGTGATATCGACAATGGGGATAACCCGCTCGTAGGCCATACGGGTGGGACCAATAACGCCCAGCACGCCCACCACCTCTTCATCTACGCTGTAAGGCGCGGTGACTATACTGCAATCGTCTAAGAGCTGATAGCCGGACTCTTCGCCGATAAAAATCTGCACGCCGTCAGCCATGATGCTGCGGTCGAGCAACCCCAGAATCTCGCGCTTCTGATTGAACGCTTCAAACAGCTGCTTCAGCTTGTCGATGTTCGACAGCTCATCAAAATCCATCAGCTGCGTTTCGCCAGCCATGACGTACTCACCCTTCGGCTGGTCGACGTCCAGCGCATGCTGGGCAATGGTGATCGAATCGATCATCAGCTGGTTCATATTCTCCTGTGTGCTGCGCAGCTCCTGCAGCACTGTCTCACGTACTTGATTGAGTTCTTTACCGGCGAATGTCTGGGTCAGATAGTTAGCGGCACGACGCAGCTCGTCTTCCTGATAGTCGCGGTCGAGATCAAGCACACGGTTCTGCACTTCGTGGTCGTTAATAACCAGAATGGCCAACACCCTGCGACTGGAGATAGGCAGGAACTCAACCTGCCGCAACACTTCCTGATTAATACGCGGCAAGGTCACCAGGCCGGCCATGTGCGTCAGTGATGACAGCGCTGAAGATGCAGTCGATGCGAGCTCCCGGGTGTCTGCGGCGCTATCAATATTCAACTGCTGCTGCAGGATACTTAAGTCACTCTGACCGGGAGACTGCAGCTTCACCAGCGTGTCGACAAAGAAGCGGTAGCCGGCGGGCGTTGGCACACGTCCGGCGGAGGTATGAGGCGAGGCAATAAAGCCCAAGTCTTCCAGGTCCGCCATTACGTTGCGGATGCTGGCCGGGCTCAGCGACACCTCGGGTACTTTCGACAGCGTGCGGGAGCCTACCGGCTGACCGTCACGGATGTAGCTCTCTACCAGAGCACGCAGAATCTGCTGCGCCCGTTCACTAGGTACTGCACCTGAATTGGAGGCTTCGTTCGACATTGGGAGTTCATTAATTAACAGCTAATAGAGTTACGCTAGCAATGCCTCTAAATTGCTGTCAAGACGGACGAATGGTGCTTGCCGCAACACCTTGAACTGCTATGCTTGAGCGACGCAAAAATCTGCGGGGTCCGGCATTAGCCTGGCGCCACCCGCGCCGCTATATATAAGCCACATCTATAAAAAGGACCTGACTTGCTTAGCAATCTGCACATCCGCAATCTGGCCGTCATCGACGAAATCAGCCTGGAACTGTCGGCCGGCATGACTTCGCTGACCGGTGAGACCGGCGCAGGTAAGTCCATACTCGTAGATGCACTTGGTCTGGCTCTGGGTGAACGCGCCGACTCCGATGCGGTGCGCTTAAACAGTGACCGCGCCGAAGTCAGCGCCACGTTTGAACTGGATCCCAAGTCTGCCGTAATCGCATGGCTGCAAGAAAACGACCTGAACGAGGAAAACGAATGCCTTGTTCGCCGGGTTGTCACATCCGAAGGCCGCTCACGCGGCTACATCAACGGCAACGCAGTACCCATGCAGTTGCTAAAACAGCTCGGTCAGCAGCTGGTGGACATCTGCGGTCAGCAGGCGCATCAGTCACTGCTTCGCCCTGCCGTGCAGCGCGCCTTTCTGGATCAGTTCGGCGGACTGGAGACTCAGGCGGCCGCGGTCAGAGAAGCGCACAAATTATGGCGTGAGTCGGCCGACAAGCTGGCTGAGCTGAGCAACGCAGGCCGTGAACGCGAAGAACGCATCGACCTGTTGCGCTACCACGTGCAGGAACTCACGGCTCTCAGCCCTGCAGCAGGCGAAATTGATTCGCTCAATCGCGAGCACAGTAAAGCCGCCAACGCTGCGCAGATTGCCGAAGGTGTGAATGATGCAGTTAATGGTCTGTACGACAGCGAACAGTCGGCGCAGGCATTGGTCAGTCGCATTAAGACCTCGCTGGAGTCACTCGCCGAAGTCGATAAGGACCTTGCACCTATCGCTGCCCTGCTCACTGAAGCCGACATCCAGATCAGTGAAGCAGTCGACGAGCTGCGCCGCCACCTTGACGGCCTTGATACCGACCCCGCCAACTTCGCTGAACTGGAAGCACGCTTAAGTGCTTTGCATGAACAAGCCCGTAAGCACCGGGTGGAACCTTCGGAACTCCCTGCACTGCTTGAAAAGATGCAGCAGGAACTGGACGAACTGGATAACTCCGAAGGCCGTCTGGACAAGCTGCAGAAGGAAACCGACGCACTGCTGAAAGACTTGCAACAGCAGGCAGAAAAACTCTCCAAAGGACGCCGGAAAGCCGCAAAAGAATTGAGTGATACCGTGACCGCGCACATTCAGACACTGGGTATGGCGCAGGGCCGGTTTGAGATTGTGCTGGAGAAACTCGATGAACCGGTTGCCGACGGTTACGACAAGATCAGCTTCAATGTGGCATTGAACCCCGGCGTTAAGCCCGGCAGCCTGAACAAAGTGGCTTCCGGTGGTGAATTATCCCGCGTGAGCCTGGCCATTCAGGTAGCGGCACGCAGTAATGAAACAGTCAGCACTCTGATTTTTGATGAGGTCGATGCCGGTGTCGGCGGTGCCGTGGCGGAAACAGTGGGTGAACGTCTACATGAACTGGCCGGCAGTGCTCAGGTAATTTGCGTAACCCATCTGCCACAGGTGGCCAGTCAGGGCGACCAGCAATTACGGGTGAGCAAACTCAGCGACGGCAAAACCACCCGCACCTCTATTAAAGAGCTGACGGCGGACGAACGTGTGGAAGAAATTGCGCGGATGCTCGGCGGTGCGACCATTACCGACACCACTCGTGAACACGCGAAGGAAATGCTGGGCAGCTAGCCGGGCCGGGGTCAGCTTCAGTCTTTGGAATCTTTCGGACGGACGTACAACACCATGTTGTGATCCACCAGCTCGTAGCCGTGTTCTTCGGCCACTTCGTGCTGCAGGCGCTCGATAGCCTCGTTCATGAATTCGATCACCTTGCCGGTTTCCATGCAGACCATGTGATCGTGATGCCCGCCTTTATTGCGCTCGAAGACAGCCTTGCCCTCTTCAAAGATATGGCGGGTGACGAGGTTCACCTCTTCAAACTGGGACAGCACGCGGTAAACAGTAGCGAGACCAATCTCCTCGCCGTTGTCGAGCAGACTTTTGTAGACCTCTTCGGCCGTCATATGCGGCGTATTGCTCTGGTCGAGCAACTGCAATATGCGTACGCGCGGTGACGTAACCTTAAGTCCAGCGTCTTTGAGTTCCTGCCTGCTCACCAAAATCCCCGTTGTCCGACACATTAATCCGGCACTATTGAGCACCACCCAGATGCGGTATTATGCAGCACCGAAGCGGATAACGCACAGAAAAACCACACCTTCAGAATGCCCCTCAGAATGACCTTTCAGAACTTTCAGCACACCCTCGCTGCACTAACACTGTGCGCATTCACCGCGGTTTTTAGCGCGGGCTGCGTTTACAAGATTGATATTCAGCAAGGCAACCAACTGGACCTTGAGGATATCGAGCAGGTCGAGGTGGGCATGACCCAGAGTCAGGTGCGATATCTGCTGGGCAGCCCGGTAGTACAGGACAACTTCCGCAGCGACCGCTGGGATTACATGTATTACTTCAAAGGCGGTCGTGCGAAATCGCCTGAGCAGTACTGGCTGATCATCGAGTTTGAAGACGAGCGCGTCAGCAGTATTCAGAAAGACGTGCCCGTCACCAGAGAGTAATCTGACAGGATTCAGCGCCCGTCTTTCCCCATTGTTTTACCTTCGGCTGCCAAGCGGCGGCGGGTTTCACGCGGGTCGTTACTCAACTGCCGGTAAATTTCCAGACGGTCCCCTTCACGCAGTACATAGTCATCTGCTACCTGCTTACCCCAGATGCCCAGCGGGCACGCTTGCGGATCGATTTCAGGAAACTCTTCCGGCAGCGAGGACTGCAGCATCAGACCACGTGCAGTACACCCAGCCTCTACCTGCCGGTGTTCTGAACGTTGCACCTCAGGCTTGGCGTAAATAATCTCGATGGTGAGCATCGGCGGATATATTGAATTGCGTCAGCCGTAGACGTCTTTGGCACGGGCAGCAAAAGCATCGATCAGCTTGTTGCAGATCACTTCGAAACTGCCGCCCAGTAGCGCGTCCTGCATTTTGCTTTCAAACTCGAAGTCGATACTAAGCGAGACCTTGCAGCCTTCAATGCCTTCCTCGCCAAGGCCCTGAAACTGCCAAATGCCTTCCAGCACCCGGAACGGGCCTTCTTCCAGCACCATGTTCATCACGTGCGGCCGCTGCAGCACATTGCGGGTAAGAAACTTCGAGGTAAAACCCTTAATGCCAACCGACATACCACCAATCAATTCGTGATCGGTTTTACTGCGCAGTTCGGATTCCTCACACCATGGCAGGAATTCTGAATAGGCCTCGACATCGCACACCAGATCGAACATCTGTTCGGCTGTGTAGGGAACCAAGGCTGTTCTTTGGACTCGACGCATAACTATAAGAATACTCTTATCCCAGCACGCCAATCGCGTTGAGGAAGACCAATATCACTGCCACCGGCGCACCGTAACGGGTCAGCAACCGCCAGACACGATAGGCATCGCCGGCCTCGGGATCCAGTTCGTTGGCACTGGAGCTTTTACACATGACCCAGCCACAGAATACCGTAATCGCCAAACCACCGAGTGGCAGCATGATATTGCTGGTCAGGAAATCGAGGTTGTCGAAGAAGGTGCCTTTTAAGAACTTGAAATCGCTGAGCCGGTTGAACGACAGCACCGTGAGAAAACCCAGCGCCCAGATCACAAGACCCACTGCAGATGCCGCCACCGGACGACGGAAGTCTTTCGCTTCCATCAGCCACACCACGGCGGGCTCCATCAGACTGATGGCCGAGGTCAGCGCTGCGAAAGCCAGCAATACGAAGAACAAGGTGGCAAAGATCATGCCGCCCGGCATCTGACTGAATGCCAGCGGTAAGGTCTGGAAAATCAGCCCCGGCCCGCTGGTGGGATCGAGACCATTGGCAAACACGATCGGAAAGATCACCAGACCCGCCAGAATCGCAATCGCGGTATCGGCACAAACCACTGCGAACGATGTTTTGATGATGGAAGCATCCTGCGGCAGATAGGCACCGTAGGCCATTACCGCACCCATACCGATACTCAACGTGAAGAACGCCTGCCCCATCGCTGCCAGAATACTGTCGGGCGTGAGCTTGCTGAAGTCGGCTTCAAACATGAAGTCGAAGCCGCGCTCGAACGCACCCATGTTCATCGAGTAACCGAGCAGCACCAACATGATGATGACCAGTGCCGGCATCATGAACTTCACCGCGCGCTCAATGCCCCGCTCCACACCAAGTGCGACCAAAAGAATGGTCGTGCCAAGAAATACCGTGTGCCAGAAACCCGACTCCTGCACGCTGCCGGTTAACGCACCGAAGCTGGCACCTACTGCAGCAGCATCGAGACCGGCGAACTCATTGCCCATCGATTTAAAGATGTACGCAAGCGTCCAGCCGGCAATCACACTGTAGAAAGAGAGAATGAGAAAACCGGCGATTGCACCGCTGGCGCCCACCAATCCCCAGGCACCGGAACCGGACTCTTCTTCACCGAGGATGGACATGGTGGCCACCGGGTTACGACGACCGCGGCGACCCAGCAACACCTCCGACATCATGATCGGCAGACCCACGCCGAAGACGCATAACAGATAAACCAGCACGAAGGCGCCGCCGCCGTTCTGACCGGCTACGTAGGGAAACTTCCAGATATTGCCGAGCCCGACCGCCGAGCCGGACACCGCCATAATGAATGCGAGACGTGAAGACCAAAGGCCGTGCAATGAGCTGCGTCCGGCATCCCCTGATCCTGTACTTCCACTACCTGCCATCTATGAAACAGCCCTTATATAAGTGCTCATCAACAATAACCGGATTGTAAACCAAGTGACTGCTGCGCAACATTTGTACTGTGCGTTCCGCTACACTTCGCCCATGGCCAAGCCGAAGAAGAAAAAAGGTGACGACCGGCTGATCGCCGAGAACCGGCGTGCCCGTCACGATTACTTCATCGAAAAGAACTTCGAGGCCGGCCTGTGTCTGGAAGGCTGGGAGGTAAAATCCCTGCGGGATAAGCGCGTCAGCATGAATGAGGCTTATGCCATTATTCAGAATGGTGAAGCCTGGCTGGTAGGCGCAACCATCAGCCCGTTGAACACCGTTTCAACGCACATCACGCCCAACCCCACCCGTAACCGCAAACTGCTGCTTAACAAGCGGGAACTGGACGTGTTAATCGGCAGTATCGAGCGCAAAGGCTATACGTTGGTGCCGCTCAATCTGCACTGGACCCGCGGGCGCGCCAAGCTGGAAATCGGCCTCGCCAAGGGTAAAAAACAGCACGATAAACGCGCCTCAGAGAAAGACCGCGACTGGCAGCGCCAGAAAGCCCGGATGCTGAAACACTAGCCCGGACTCTTACGGCCCATGCGTTAAGGGCTTTCGTGACCGTTCTGCTTGTTTTTCCCGATTTCGCCCCTACACTTAATAAATAACGCAAAGCGTTTGCAAAACACGGGGGCGAAATGGCTTCGACGTGGGTAGCAAAACTTTGAGTGCATGCCGAGGGACAGATCACCTCGTAAATACAGCTGTAAACCTTATAGTTGCCAACGACGACAACTACGCACTTGCTGCTTAAAAACCAGTCTTAGTGTCATCGGCCCATCTTGTGTCTGTACGAATGGATCCCGGTGTTATCTATACAGAATCGCGTAAGGGTATGTTTGGGGCCCGAGCGTTAAACCTTTACTAAACTGGCTGTAGGTTTACCCTGCCCGTCGGGTTGCCTTCAGTAAGATTAAAGGCGGTATAAGCATGTAGACCTTGGAGCGGAGTGCTTACGGACGCCGGTTCGATACCGGCCGCCTCCACCAACAAACAAAAATGCCCCGTATCGCGGGGCGTTTTTGTTTTTGGACTGGAGCGCCGTGTCGAAACGGCGTGGACCGGTTCACAAAACGGCAGGAAGCCGTTTTGCACGACGAGCGAAGCGAGTCGCCCGAAGGGCGAGCGCGGGATCAGCACTCTGCCCGCGGACTTCCTCCTCCGGATGCGCTACAACCCCTTCTACAGCACTATGGAAGCCCGGATTCTGGATTGGCTGACGGTGGAACGCCCCTGACTCCACTCTGAAAGCCTTGAGCCACAAGGGATTCAGAGGCTTTGCCTTTTCGGAACCTGCTCACTTGGGGCAGTCCACCTTAATCTGCTAGCCTTGCACATCTGTTAAGAAGGGATTCGATACCGCAGACCAATGCTCCGTCGCCTTACGTCATATGTGCTGATCTCGCTGATTGCTCTGCAATCGGCGGTCGCCACTGCGGATGCTCACTTGTTGCACGAATCCGGCAACGACCATGTAGCTGTTGAACTCAGCCTTGGCGACACCCATCACGATGGTGCCGAACACAGCAGCAACGACCGCGACCATGAAAGCCATGCTGAATCCGCGTCGGACTGCCAACATTGCTGCCACTGTCACGGCGCCGGTCATATTTTTCTGAATGCTAAATCCAACGCATTCATCGCTTTGAACAATGGCAGCGGCCCCGATGACTATTTGTTCTCATACCTCCCGCACCACGAAAGCCCGGACAATCCACCTCCAATAGGCTGACGAGTCACAGCCTCATTGCGCCTGCAGTACACGTACGTCTAACGAATTCACGTTACTGCATCTGCAACACCGAACCGTTTAGCTAAAACAGCGCAAAGCACTGCGCTGGACGGCTATGACGGGTGCGTTCCTAAACAGACCCACACCCGCGGTTCTTCTGTACCAATACAAATGGCTCGAAACATGGTCAACAAAACTACTGTTATAACGGCAACGTTGTCAGCACTGCTGCTTTGCCAATGGAATCCGGCAATGGCTGCCGGTAACCCCGGCACAGACAGCCTGACGCTGGACACAGCTATCCGGCAAACGCTGGACAACAACCCGCAGCTGTACCGCTTCCGTTACACGCGTGAGCAATTAGAAGGTGAGAAAGAGCTCAGCTCCCTGCGCCCGCAATACATCGTCGGCGTTGAGGCAGAGAACTTCGCCGGCTCAGGGACCTACGACAGCTTTGACAGCCTAGAGCTCACCATTGCCCTGTCATCCGTTCTCGAACTGGGCGGCAAACGTGATGCACGCGTAGGCGTTGCCGGCGGCCGGCTGGAAACCTTCGAGATGCAGCGCAAGGCAGATACGCTGGACCTGCTGGGCAACCTCGCATCCTCTTTCATTCTGGTCCTGACGACACAGGAAGAAATCAAGCTGGCCGCAGAGGCAGCAAAGCTCTCACAAGACCTGGTCGACACGGTCAGCGTACGCGCTGAACGCGGTGCAGCTCCGGACTCGGAAGTGATGCGGGCCAAAGCCATGCTCATTCAGGCACGAATTCTTCAGGTCAATCTGCAACACAAACTCGACCGCCAGAAAGTAAGCCTCGTGCGTTTCTGGGGTACCACCGAACCACAGTTCGGTTTAGCTAACGGCGACATCTTCGACTTTGGCAACAGCACCAGTTTCGAAGCCCTGTACGCACAAGTGCAGCAAACGCCAGCCGTTGAAGTGTTCGCCACTCAGGCACGACTGCGGGACGCCGAGCTAAAACTCGCACAGACGCAGAACCGTGCCGACTTCACCTGGGCTGTTGGTGCACGTCGTCTGGAGAGCACTAACGATACAGCGCTGGTCGCCGCCTTCTCAGTACCGCTGTTTGCGAAAAAGCGTAATGAGGGCGCCATGGCAGCTGCTACAGCAAACCGCAATGCTGTTAGCCGGGAACGTGAAGCGGCCCTACTCGAGCTTCACAACCGTCTGTATACCGCTTACTCACAACGTCAGCAGTTCATAGAAACCCACGCCTTGCTGGAACAGGAAATCATTCCGGAGCTGGAAGAAGCACTAAAGCAAACCCGCAGCGCTTATGACCGCGGGCGCCTGCGCTATCAGGACTGGATCGCCGCACAACAGGAACTGCTGAATGCCAAACGCCAACTCATTGAAACAGCCAGTGCGGTGCTGTTGAACCAGGCAGTGATTGAACAACTTACTGCGGTGTCATTACAGAAATAATGGACTTCTTAACTAGCAAGAAGGATTCAAAAGGATCAAGGCCATGAAATATTCCAAGCATATAGCAACCCTGCTTTCTACCATCGCACTGGCAATAATGGCTATCAGCCATGTGTCAGCCAACGATGACGACGAGGCTCACAAGGAATCCGAAGACTGGCACGAAGAGTTTGTCGGTGGCGATGCTCACGACGAACACGGTCATAACAACGAGCACGGCGATGAGCATGGCGATGAGCATGGCGAGGAGCACGGTGAGGAGCATGGAACCAAGATCACCGACGATACGGCCCGCGCCGTTGGCATCATCACTTCAGTCGCCGGTGCACAGACTCTGCAACAAACCATCACAAGCTACGGCACGCTGGTTACCGAACCGGAGCAACTCAGCCACGTACGCGCCCGCTACGAAGGCATGATCAAAGCGGTCTATGTCAATATCGGCGACACGGTAAAACGCGGCGACCTGCTCGCTGAAATCGAATCCAACGAAAGCCTGAAGCGGTACAGGATCACCGCACCCATCGACGGCACCATCGTGCAACGCCATGCCAACACCGGCGAAACCACGCAGGATCTGTTCCTGTTTGCCATCGCCAATTTCGATACCCTATGGGCTGAAATTCGTCTTTATCCGGCACAACAGCAATTGGTGCATGCCGGACAGGATGTACATATTGCATCCAATGGCCGCGAGTTCAATACCACCATTAAGCACGTCATTCCGACGCTCGATACGCCCTATCAACTGGCACGAGTGTATTTCGACAATCGCAAAGAACGGCTTTCACCAGGCCTGCTAGTAGAAGCCCACATCGTGACAGATGAGTTTGAAACCACCGTTGCTGTAGACCTGAACGGTATACAGACCATGGGCGTACAGGAAGGCGTATTCGTCAAACACGACGACACCTACGAATTTGCACCGTTGCAACTGGGCCGTCGCGACGAACGATTTGTCGAGGTACTTGCCGGTCTGGAACCGGGCACAGAGTATGTCAGCAGCAACAGCTATCTGATCAAGGCTGATATCGAAAAATCCGAAGCCGAACACGACCACTAGGGGCCGCTGGCGGACCACTAAGGGACCACGCATATGATTGAATCAATTCTGCATCTGGCCATCGCCCGGCGACGCCTGTTTCTCAGCCTGACTCTGGTCATTGTCTGTGCAGGTGTCTGGAGCTATCAGTCGCTGCCTGTCGATGCGGTGCCAGACATCACGAACGTTCAGGTACAAATCAACACAGCAGCGCCGGGTTACTCGCCTCTCGAAGCCGAGCAACGGATCACGTACCCGGTGGAAAACGCCCTGTACGGCCTGCCCAACCTGTCGTACACGCGTTCTCTTTCCCGCTACGGTTTGTCACAGGTGACCGTCGTCTTCGAGGAAGGCACCGACATCTACTTTGCCCGCAACCTGATCAACAACCGTCTGGGCGCCATCAAAAGCCTGTTACCACGCGATGTGGAACCTGAGATGGGCCCCGTCTCCACAGGTCTTGGCGAAATATTCATGTATACAGTGCAGGCTGCCGACGATGCTCGTCAGGCTGACGGCAGCGAGTACAACGCCACAGCGCTGCGTGAAATTCAGGACTGGATCATTAAGCCACAGCTATCACAGGTCAAAGGTGTTGTAGAGGTAAACAGTATCGGTGGTTACAACAAGCAGTACCATGTGCTGCCCGACCCGAAAAAACTACTCTACTATCAGGTGAGCGTGAACGACCTCGTGCTCGCGCTTGAGACCAATAACAGCAACCGTGGCGCCGGCTATATCGAACGCAATGGTCAACAACTATTGGTTCGCTCGCCGGGACAGCTCGGCAGCATTGAAGATATCGGCAATGTCATCATCACTGAGCTCGAAAACATTCCAATCAAAATCAGCGACGTTGCTGACATTGCGATCGGTAAAGAGCTCCGCACAGGTGCCGCCACACAAGACGGTAAAGAGACGGTGCTCGGCACAGCGATGATGCTGATCGGTGAGAACTCACGAACAGTATCCCGCGATGTTGCGGAGAAGCTCGCCGAGGTACAACGTTCGCTGCCGGAAGGTGTGACTGCTACGACCGTCTACGACCGTACTACACTGGTCGACAAAGCCATTGCCACCGTCAGCAAGAACCTGCTCGAAGGCGCGCTGCTGGTCATCGTTGTCCTGTTTCTCCTGCTCGGTAATCTGCGGGCAGCATTGATCACAGCAGCGGTGATTCCGCTCTCCATGCTAATGACCATCACCGGCATGGTTGAAGCCGGGGTGTCTGCCAATCTCATGAGCCTGGGCGCCCTGGATTTTGGTTTGATAGTAGATGGTGCGGTCATCATTGTTGAGAACAGCGTGCGCCGACTGGCCGAGGCTCAAAAAGACGGGCGGATACCTGTACTACAGGAACGACTCGGGATCGTTTACAAAGCTACGGCAGAGGTTATTCGCCCCAGTCTGTTTGGTGTTGCGATCATCACCGTGGTTTATATCCCCATCTTCTCGCTGACCGGTGTCGAAGGAAAAATGTTCCACCCGATGGCGCAGACCGTGGTGATGGCGCTGCTATCGGCCATGCTGCTGTCACTCACGTTGGTACCGGCTGCAGTTGCAGTCTTCATGAGCGGTCCTATCAGCGAAAAAGAGAGCCCGGTGATCAGTCGCGGTAAGCAGGTGTATGCCCCTCTGCTCGATTGGGCCATGAAACGCCGTTTCGCTGTCGTTGGCAGCGCCTCAGCACTCGTTGTTTTCAGCATTTGGCTGGCGGGCACACTGGGCTCGGAGTTTATTCCACAACTGAATGAAGGTGATATTGCTCTGCACGCAATGCGGATCCCCGGCACAGGTCTCGAACAGGCCGTTGAGATGCAAGAGATTCTGGAAACACGTATCAAAGCCTTCCCCGAAGTGGACAAAGTATTTGCCCGCATCGGTACAGCAGAGGTGGCAACCGATCCCATGCCACCCAACGTTGCCGACAACCTGGTGATGATGAAACCGCGCAGCCAATGGCCCGACCCATCAAAAACCAAAGCGGAGTTCATCGATGAACTGCAACTCGCTCTCGAAGAACTCCCGGGAAACAACTACGAGATCACCCAACCCATTCAGATGCGCTTCAATGAACTGATCTCCGGTGTACGTGCCGACCTCGGTATAAAAGTCTTTGGCGACGACCTTGATCAGCTAGCCGTTAGCGCCGGTGAGATTCTCGATGTCGTGGCACAAATCGACGGTGCCGCTGACGCCCGCGTTGAACAGGTCACTGGCCTCCCTACATTGTCGGTCATGCCCAACCGCACGGCTCTTGGCCGTTACGGCCTGAATGTTGCAGAACTGCAGGATTGGGTCGCTACCGCAATTGGCGGACAATCGGCTGGCGTTATATATGAGGGCGATCGGCGCTTTGAACTGGTGGTGCGACTACCGGAGACCCTGCGCCGTGATATCGAACGGCTGAAGTTTCTTCCGGTACCGCTAAACAATGGCGACTATGTGCCGCTACAGGAAATAGCCACCCTCAAGCTGGTGCCGGCACCGGCGCAGATCAGCCGCGAAAACGGCAAACGCAGAGTGGTGGTTACAGCGAACGTGCGTGGACGCGATCTCGGCAGCTTTGTCGCAGAGGTAAAAGAACGCATCAAAACCGATGTGCAACTCCCAGCCGGCTACTGGCTCGACTACGGCGGCACTTTTGAGCAACTCGAGTCTGCCGGCAAACGCCTTTCGGTGGTGGTGCCAATCACACTGCTGATTATTCTGGGATTACTGGTGATGGCCTTCGCCTCGTTCCGTGATGCACTAATCATCTTCAGCGGCGTGCCTTTTGCACTTACCGGCGGAGTCCTCTCGCTGTACCTGCGCGACATGCCCTTATCCATCTCGGCCAGTGTTGGCTTTATCGCGCTGTCCGGAGTAGCGGTACTTAACGGGCTCGTCATGGTTTCGTTTATCCGCGACCTGTGGCGGAAAACCGGTGATCTGTCATCGGCTGTGACAGAAGGCGCGCTCACCCGCCTGCGTCCGGTATTAATGACCGCGCTCGTCGCCAGTCTCGGCTTCGTACCCATGGCTCTGAACACCGGCACCGGCGCTGAGGTGCAAAGACCTCTCGCTACCGTCGTTATCGGCGGAATCATCTCGTCGACCTTGCTAACGCTGCTGGTTCTGCCGGTGCTATACCGCTGGGTACACGAATTTGACGGCAAGCCTGCCGCCAAGCGGCCGACATAACGCCGCTTGCCGCCCAGCCCGCCGGTTAGCTGCAATTAGCCGCCGGACAGCAGAAATTGCCGATAATGTGACAAAGAAACAGGGTCTTAGCGGCAAATTGTGTAAAATTGGTCACTAGTTAAGACAGATTCCAGTTAGAGTCTGAGATACCCCACAATATTAGATATATGAGGCGCTCATGAAGAGCCGCCGGTAGCGACAAACGGACTGAATAAATGAGCACAGATATCGAAGCATTGGAAATCAACCCCGTGGCAGCCGTCTCCGACAGTGAATTACGTCCTGAAGCGATCAAGGTGCGTGACGCCCTGCTCGCCCGTGGCCTGGAAACCCCGATGATCCAGAACGGCCTGAGCGACGAGGAAAAGAAAGCCCTCATCGAAGACCGCTTTACCGACATAATGAATGCATTGGGTCTCGACCTGCGTGACGACAGCCTGATCGAAACGCCCAAGCGTATCGCCAAGATGTTCGTGCACGAGATCTTCGGTGGCCTCGATTACCGCAACTTCCCCAAGCTGACGGTTATCGAAAACAAAATGAACGTCGACGAGATGATCACCGTACGCAACATTGACCTGTCATCTACCTGCGAACATCACTTCGTGACTATCGATGGCAGCGCCAACGTGGCCTACATCCCGCGCGACAACGTTGTCGGTCTGTCAAAGATCAATCGTCTGGTGCGCTTCTTCGCACAGCGCCCGCAAGTTCAGGAGCGCCTGACCGAGCAGGTACTGGTTGCATTGCAAACCCTACTGGGCACCGAAGACGTTGCGGTAAACATGACCGCCGTTCACTACTGCGTGAAATCACGTGGCGTGATGGATGCCAACAGCGAAACGACCACCACCGCTCTGGGCGGCGTGTTCAAGGAACATTCGGATACCCGCAAAGAGTTTCTGCTCTCTATGTAAGCGCAGACGCAACAATCAAAAAGCCCCGCCTGAGGAATCAGCCGGGGCTTTTTTATTTCCAGAAGATTAAGAGCACACCTGCAGCATAAAAAAAGGCCCGGCAGTACCGGGCCTCATCGGCAGCACCTGTTGGTTAAAACAGAGCCGCCGCACTAGTATTTTTTACAGTATTTCTTAAGCAACCACCGGGCGACGCTTCCAGGCAAACAGCCCTGCAAGTGCCGAACCGAACAGCCATACAGCAGCCGGTACAGGAACCACGTTCATCACGATGTTGTCGAGATCGTATGGCGCGTCATAAGTCGTGCCATCAAACGAAATCGTCAAGCCGTTCAGACCGGTCATACCAGAAATCGCATAGGTGCTGATGTTGCTATCCAGATTCAGAATCTGCTGCACGCTGCCGCCCTGTGACAACGTACCGGTCAGGATCAACTGACCTGATGCGTTGTACAGCGACGAGGCGTCCAGAGACAGCAGATCGAAACCGTAGTTTGAATCGTTGCTTACGGTAATCGTGCTGTTCTCACCGTTAGCACCGAAGAACAAACTCTGGGAGTTTGTTCCGGTGCCCCACAGACCGAGGTTGCCGCGAACGACGTTGTTCACGTCGATCAGCGTGCCGGCCGGTTGGTTACTGGTCAGCGTGAACCCGTCTTCGCTGTGTGACACAAGCCCGTGAACGGTCGGCAGAGTTGAATCGAAATCAACCGTTACCGTACCGGCATAAGCCTGAGCGCCAGCCAGTGACATCAACGGCAACATGAATGCAAAGAATAATTTTTTCATCGTTCTATCTCCTATTCCTGTTACCGGTTACGGTGCCGGGCAAGCCAGCGCGCCGTCGGCAGTACACACTACCTGGTTCGCAGCATCGCCCGGACGGAACGTAATGCGGTGAATGTCACGACCCTCAAATACCGGAATATAGATTTCGGCATATGAGCCCCAGGTCCAGTCACGGTCGTAGTGCCAGGCAATACCACCGATGGTGGAAATACTGACACCCGTTGCCGGAGCCGGTGCAGTCAGTGACTGCGAGGTGTTCGGACCGTAGTACTCGTTGATGTCAAAGATGACAGCAGAGTCGTAGTTCCAGTCGTTCGGATCCTGACTCTGTGGCTTCAGCAGCCAGACTTTAGAAGCTTCGTCACCGCCGACGAGGATATATGGCTTGTCGTAAAACTCGTTGAACGGTGTCGGCCAGATTTCCTGAGCCAGGCCCGGTGCCAGACGACCGGGACCTGATGAAGGCTCGGGGAACGTCGGGTTCGGACGGATATCGTCTTTCAGAATCCGCACAGTCCATGGGTCATTAAAGATATCGCCGCTCAGAGGCTGTTCGAGACCGATTACACGACCCGGAATTTCCTGCATGGTGGGCGTGAAGCAGTTATCAGACTGGTGGTTACTCGCCAGAATATCCATCTTGCCGTCGCGGTTCAGATCGACAACACGGACACCGAAGATCCAGCCCTGGTCACCGGTCAGCGTCGCTGTACGCGGCGGAGCAGTAGCTGCATTCACGTCCGTCCAGTCACCGCCTACAGGCGCACCGTACAGAGTGATGGCTTCGCCGGTGAAGAAGTTACCACCAACGATCTCGGGTACACCGTCGCCCTCAAAGTCATACATATCGAGAGAGATGTCGGCTGAGTTCTGGTTGGTCGGATAACCGGACAAAATGAATTCCGGCCACGGGGTGTCTTTATCAATAGCTGCACCGGGGTTCTTGAACCAAACCACTTCACCGTTGTTCGGCGGCCAGCAAATGCCCGGCTGTACCTTGAAGCCCGAACGCACGGTAACGATGTCTTTCAGACCGTCGCCGTCCATATCGAACCACTTCACGAGGTGATAGAAACGGGGCACAACATCCGGATTGTGATTCGGATTGTTCGGCAGCGTGCACGGCTCACCCGGAATATAGGTGGACTGATGCACGAGATAGGTTTCGCGACCCGGATCATCGAGATTGATAATCGTCAGGCGACCCGGCTCCGCAGAGGTATGGAAACCCTCGGGAACCACAATGCCTTCAAACGGCAGGATGCCATCGGGTACCAACTGTGCTTCGTTCGGCCATACTGCCTGACCCGGAGCCGAAGGCTTAACCGGATTAGCGAGATCCTGATCACTTAGATACTCGGTATCGCGGGTTGGGTTCCACCAGGACGGACTGCGATAGCCAATGCCTTGGATGCGGGCTACCAGATCGCGTTCGAAGTAATCGACCGCGCGGCCTTCACCGCTCGGATCCTTAATGGCGTTATAGAAACTGGTGATAATCAGACCGTCATACTTCTGCCCGTTGGAATGCGTCATCTCATCGATATGCATAAACGCAGGGTTGATATTCAGGTTGAAGACGCCGGCGTTATACACGTTCGGACAGAAATCCGACGCTTTGGCGGCGGGTGCGGAAGCTACGGCCAGGCCAAAAACGGCCAAAGCGGTTGCCATACCGCGCAACACCGGGTGTTGCGGTGAAACAGTAAGCATCATCGAGTCCCCCTCAAGTTTGCTTGTGTGAGTTAGATTTTCCGCTGCTCCAAACCCTCTAAAACCTTATGGATACAGCTTTATGTTGCACCGGAGCCACCCCTATGCATGTGATTCCGGTGAGTTACATTTACGTGCCTCCCCGGCACCTCTCAAGCGCCATTTCACCGGATTCAATGCTTTGTCACGAAACCCCTTCAAGCCATTCGCGGGGCATGTGTCCGATTCGTGCCAAAACCCCGTAATCCGGTGGTTTCGGCAGTATTTTTGCTTGTTCTTGGGAAAACCTTTGGCTAATCTGAGGGGCAACAATAATTAGCAAAAGGCGCGAAATCGCAACGCAACATTGACCTTACGCGCCACGAAGCGGCTCTGAAAGCCTGCGTTCTACTTATATAAGTGACTAATCAACCGACACAACCAGCATCCGGCGGTACCGCTAAAGCGCCACAGCAAAGCCTGGGACAAGGGTTCCGGTTTCCGCCGTGGCGGGCGCCTACCCGGCTGGATGCATTGCTGTTCTTTCTCGCTTTGCCGGTTGGTCTGGCCCTGATGTTCTCGCTGGTGGAAATCCGCCTGACCAAAGATGTGCCCTATAACGAAGCCATCATCTATATGGTTTTGCACATGTTTATAGCGTGGTGGACCGTCAGCCTTGGTTGCTACCTGATTAAATTCCTGTGCCGTAACTGGCGCCCGCCGGCCCGTTTCGTGTGCGTGATGGGCTTTGTCATTGCCCTGATCCCCGCGGCCATGATGTATCAGACGCTGGGTAACTATTACGAAACCATCTCTCCCGCTTTTGCCGCCAACTGGACCGGTTTCCAGCAGCCCTCCTGGGATTTCGAGTACCTGCTGTATTTCGTCCGTTTCTCCATTCCGGCGCTGCCCCTGTTTCTGATCGGTGTATACGGCTACCGCCTGCTGACCGGTGTCAGCTTTTTCGGCTACGAACCGCGTTTCCCTGCCGTTCAGCAAGGTGACAGCTCTGCGGAACCCCGGTGGCAAACGCCCCGTATCGGTCAGATCGGCGACAGCAAACTGCCCGCAGACGCCGTGATACTGGCGGTTAAGGCCGAACAGCACTACGTCCAGATATGGACCAATGAGGGTGAAGATCTGTTGAGATTCCGCTTTAGTGATGTGCCCGCCACTCTGAGCGCATCCAATGGCGCTCAGGTCCACCGCTCCTGGTGGGTCAACTTCGATGCCGTTACAGAGATCATCGAAGCCGGCAAGAAAACCGAATTGAAGATTAACGACGAACTGTCGGTTCCCGTCAGTCGCTCATACAAAAATGCCGTTCGTGAGCACATGAACCTGTCACAGGCCCCCGCCTGACCCGTCACCGCCGGCTTTCCTGTTTGCCTCAAAATGGTGCGGAAACAGCTTCTGCATTAGCCATAATTTCTTGCGTTTATACATAAGCAGCTGAAATCGCAGCTTTTTGTGACGCGGTTCAACGACTGAAAAGTGTGATGCAAGTACTGTCTTATCCAAGATTCACACGATATGGCAACGACCATGCAAACATTAACTAAATTGAAAACCTGCTTATCCATCGCTGTCGCACTGTCGCTGATTTTGGCGATGCCGATTACAGCTTCCGCGAAACCGGATAAGGCTGCAAAAGACACTCCTGCTGCCGAGCAACCGGCTAAAGGGCCCAAGAAAGCACCCAAAGCCAAAAATCCCAAGAAAGGCAAAAAGGACAAGAAAAAAGGTGACCGTGCCGATCCGGTGGAGCCTGAAAACCCGGCTGCAGCAATCGAAGCCAAAGACCGTCATCTCGAAGATCTGCTAGCCCGTGGCGACGTTTATGCCGTCGGTGTCAGCTGGGACAAAGATGGCAATGCGGCAATCAAAGTATTTCAGGACAAGAAAGCCGAGAAAGCTCTGGGACTTAGCGGTCTGCCGAAAAAACTCGACAAGATTCCTGTAATTAAACAGGACACCGGTCGCATCTACGCGCTGAACGTGCCATGTGAAGACCGTCAGGACTCGAACAAATGCATTGAGTCAATCAACTCTGGCAGCGACACAGCAGACATCGGTGCTCAAGGTCAGGGTGGCGCTGCCAAAGCTACAGAATGGCATGAGCGCCCGATTCCGATTGGTGTTTCAGCCAGCGCCATGGCCGATGCCCCTGGCACAGTTGGTTGTCGTGTAAGCCGTGGCTGCCACAACTACGCCCTGACTAATGCGCACGTTGCTACCGCAACGGCTCAGGAACCGCTGATCCAGCCTTCAGCCTTTGACGGTGGTATCAATCAGGAAGACGAAGTTGCGCGCCTGTATGAGTCGACTCAAATTCTTTTGGGCACAGGTTCCGACGTGAACAACGTCGTTGATGCGGCCATCTTTCAGGTTACCGGCAATACCGTTGATTATAAAACTGATGAAACCGGTTACGGTGCGCCGAAAGCCTTCGGCACAGATCCGGCGTTGGCCATGGACGTGATGAAGTATGGTCGCACCTCGGAAATGACACACGGCTACATCGACGCCATCGATGCCACTGTTATCGTCATGTACCCCGAAGGCGAAGCACGGTTCGTCAACCAGCTGATCATCCGGACCGGCGACAAATCAAGCTTCAGTCTGCCGGGTGACTCTGGCTCACTGGTGGTCGCTTCAGAAGGTGAAGATGAACGCGCTCCGGTCGGCCTGCTGTTCGCCTCAGGCAAAGGCATCAGCGTTGCCAACCCGATTGACGAAGTTCTGACAGCTCTGGACATCGAAATCGACGGCGATTACGAATAAGCAAGTCACGAATCACCCGAAGTTAAATACCAAAGCCACCCCATCTGATGATGCGGGTGGTTTTTTATTGTCTGCATTCTTTACGCCACTGAATTAAGCTTGCAGCATGAACACGCTCTACATCACCGGCGCCGGCGTCAGCGCCGAAAGCGGCATTCCCACATTCCGCGGCAGAGACGGCTACTGGACCGTCGGCAGTGTTAACTACACGCCACAGGAGATGGCGACCCGGGCAATGTACCAGCGTGAACCGCTGGAGTTCCTGCGCTGGTACTACCACCGCTTTGCCACCTACCGGCATCACGGACCGAATGCCGTGCATGAATGGCTGTCCGACAAGAATCTGATCACCCAGAACATCGACGGCCTCGACGGTAAAGCCGGCAACGAAAACTACATAGCCATCCACGGCCGCCTGGATCAGATGACCTTATTCCATGAGCAAGGTGACGACGTGGATGTGATCGATGCGCCCTGGGACAGCGTCGACGAAGACCATCTGGATTACTCGCTGCTGGATATATTCAGAATTGCAGACACACCTGAACTCTATGAGTCTTACAAACCCTACGTACTGCTGTTCGACGAGTTCTATACGGAGCTGTATCGCATCACCGAGGCACAAAAACGCATGTTCGATGCAGACCGCATCGTATTTATGGGCACGTCATTCAGCGTCAACATCACACAGATGGCGCTCGATATTGGCGAAAGCAACAACACGCCGATTGAGATCGTCGACCCCGAACCGGTCACCGTGCAATACGCTGATGTCACCTATCACCGCATGACTGCATCTGAATACATCGCCCGTAATTAACAACGAAAACACTAAAATCCGCGACCGACCGAAATACCGATTACCGTCGCGTACTCACCGTCCACGAAATCGACGTTGAACTGTGGCGCCAACTCCCAGTGCTCGTTCAGTTCAAAACCGTATTCAAAACCGGCGCGCAGCAGCAACTTGGTTTCACCTTTTTCCTCGACCTCAAAGCCCGGGCCTGCAAAGACCTTCAGGCTGTCATTAACCCACGCAAAGGGCACCACAAAAATGAAATAGTCGAGATCGCCGAATGCGTATTCGGCCACGGCGGCAACCGCGAAGCTCTCATTGACGTGGCGCACGTACTCGAGTGCCAATGTGGGCGCATAGTCACGGCGGCTCTCACCTGTAATACCGGCAAACACTGCAAGCTGATTCGGTTTGCGAGCCTCACCATGCCCCACTTCCAGCTCACCTGAACTCTGGCCTGCAGCGACAGCCTGCTCTGCATGGCTCAAGCCGGGCGACAGAAACATCGCACACAGCACTAACAACAAACCAACCTTATGAATCAATGCTGCCCCCGGCTTCAAGCCTGAATAGTTTTTAGCTGCTTCTGATACAGACTCAGGTCTTCTTGTGAAAAACAACAAAACACAATCTGCACATCGTCAGGAAACAACTGCTGACAGCTTAGCACCGTATTGACCGCGATCTCACAGGCCTGTTGCTTAGGATACAAATAAACACCTGTGCTGATTGACGGAAACGCCACAGACTTCAACCCGGTTGCGGCTGCCAGTTCCAGGCTGCGGCGGTAGCTGGAAGCCAACAGTTCCGGCTCGTTGTTATCGCCGCCCATCCACACCGGACCAACCGTGTGGATGACGTGTTTTGCGGTTAGCTCATAGCCGCCAGTGATCTTCGCAGCGCCGGTCGCACAGCCCGCCAGAGTCTTGCACTCTGCAAGTAGCCCCGGGCCGGCTGCGGCATGAATGGCACCGTCGACACCGCCCCCGCCCAGCAAGGAGTTGTTGGCGGCGTTCACAATTGCATCAACGTCTAACGTTGTAATGTCTGCCTGAACCGCCGAAAAATGCATTGAGAAAGTTTAACAACTCATTAGCGGAAGGCCGGCAGCACACCTTCGGCAAAGTTGCGGGTCTGGTCCACCATAGCCGCCTGTCGCTCACCGTGCGGGTGCGCTACGGGAGAACCACCCAGAAGGTAGACATGATCAAGCCCAAGGTCTGTCAACAAACGCAGCCGTTCAACGCACTTCTCTGCCGGACCACAGATTGAAAACCAGTCGACAAACTCGTCGGTGACTTCACCGGCGTGCTGCGCCTCTTCCTGCGCGTGATGCGCCATGTCGTATTGCGCCTGCATATGAGCTGCGAGATCTTTCAGCTCGGGCGGCAAATGATCAAGCGGTGCGTTTTTCATACCGGCGAAATGCGCCACCATTCCGGCAATCATCCTGCCGATATTGATCGCCCGCTGCTCATCCGGATCGCACACCAGATTCACAAAAGCACCGATACTGATCGAATCCCGGCTACGACCGATTTTCTCCAGATGTTCAACGGCCGTGTTCACCGCCCACTCGACCCGCGACGGCGCACTGCCCACAGCAAAGCTGATCCGGTCTGCCGTTTCCACGGCCATCTGAATCGTCTTAGGACCGGTGGCGGCAATATCGACCGGCGCCGGCGGCACATCTTCATTTGCCAACCAACGCAGCACGGACTCCTTACCGTCGCGGTCAACGGCTTCACCACGCATGTAACTACGAATCTGTTCTACACCGTTGCGCAAGCGCGCAGTCGTCGCGTTCGGAATATTGATGTGTTCGGCCGACGAATCACCGCGCCCTATAACGCAGACCGCCCTGCCATTACTTTGCTGCTGAAGGGTCGCAATGGCTGTGGCAGTAACCGCGGTATCGCGGGTCACAGGGTTTGTCACACCGGTGCCGAGTTTTAGTGTTTTTGTGGCGGCGGCTGCCAGACTGAGCTGGCCATAGGGATCAGGCGCCAGATTCTGGGTGTCGGGGCACAGCAGGTAGTCAAAGCCCATGGCCTCGATTTCTGCGGCTAAACGCTCCGTGTAGCCGGGTGATGCCTCCATCACCAGTCCGAATTCCGTTTTTTGACTCATTCCTGATCCCTTTCTGAATCCAAAGCCGTTGTCCCAACGACTCTTATTACTCACTAGTGCGGTCAGTGACTGCTAAGCGGACTATCCGGCAGCTCCAGCCAACAAGCAAACAGAAGCGCCGCTTCTGTCCCTGCACCGGATGTGGCGTTGCTAGACTCCGCGCAAAGGAGAGTTTTGCACCATGTACATTAATTTTTGGTATCCCATTGCTCTGAGCGACGAGATCACGAACGAAGCCCCGCTTAAAGTGCGGTTGCTGATGCACAACTTCGTGGCCTTCCGCGATACTAGCGGCAAACCTGTCGTGCTGTCGGATGTCTGCGTCCATCGCGGCGGCTCACTGGGACTCGGCAAGGTCAAAGACGACTGTGTCGAATGCCCCTACCACGGTTGGCAGTTTAACGACGAAGGTCAGTGCACCTTTATCCCCACGCAGTCAGACAAAAAGCCACCGAAACGCGCCAAGGTCGACAGTTATCCGGTGCAGGAAAAATACGGCATTGTGTTTGCGTTCCTGGGCGACCTGCCCGAAGCGGAACGCCCGCCTTTGTATGACATTACCGAATTTGATCAGGAAGGCTGGCGTGTTAACCGCACCTTCTCATTCGAAGTAAATGCTTACTACGAGCGCTCTGTCGAAAACGGCATGGACATGGCACACAACGAATTTGTGCATCCCAATCAGGGCGCTCCCTCGGTTGGTGAGTCCATCCGAATTCACCCGATCAATGTCCAGGATGAGTCGGACTGGGGCTGTGGCTTCATCCAGCCGTTTGACGCCGAAGGCGCATCGGAAGCAACCAAGCTGATGGGTGCCGGCGAAGGCCATACCCGTGCAGGATCTTCTCACCACGGCCCCAACACATTAATCACCCGCATCAAGTTCAGCGAAACCCGGCAGTTCCTGCAGGTTTTCTTTGAAGCACCCATCGACTACAGCCATACCCGCATCTTCTTCATCAATATGCGTGATTGGATGACGGAACCCGAGAAAGACGAAAACCTGATCGAGATCAACATGCAGATCGCGCATGAAGACGTCCGCATCATCGAGGCGCTGGATCCGGTGCAAACTCCGGACAGCCCGACGCTGGAACTGCTGACAGAGGCCGACAAGCCCATCATGGCTTACCGCAAATACCTCAGCGAATGGGAGAATAACGGCTGGAAGATCGACCGTGACGCTTTGGAAGGTCAGCAAGGCAGAGCCGCCTGCGCCATCCCGAGCCCCGGCCGGCGCGAATCGAAAAGCTGGGTGTTACCCACGGTACCGCTCGAACAGAACAGTTAGAGCGCAAGCTCGCAAACGGCAACGCTTTGCAGGTAGTTATGCCATAGCCCTGACCACTTTGTGGTCAGGGCTTTTTGCTTTTTGGGGGTTTGTTTAGCTTTGCCGAAACCGTAGCGGCTAATACTTATTGCTGCTCATACGCCCGCTTCGGACTATCCCTGCAACAGTTTAAAAACGAACTCAATTCGCAGGGATGCGGATAGGCATAATCAACGAGGAGCAGTCCATGTATATCAACTTCTGGTACCCCATCGCACTGAGCAAGGAAGTCACCACCTACGAACCTGTAAAACGTCAGGTGCTCGGTCTGCAGTTTGTCGCGTTCAGGGACGAAGACGGCACTCCGGTCGTCCTGTCGGACACCTGCATTCACCGCGGCGGCTCATTAGGCGATGGCAAGATCAGGAAACATCAGGTGGAGTGCCCCTATCACGGCTGGCTGTTTAATGCCGCCGGTCACTGTACTCATATCCCTACCGTGAAGGATAAGCCTCCGGTACGCGCCAAAGTCGACAGCTACCCGACTCAGGAAAGGTACGGCATTGTGTTCGCTTTCCTTGGTGATCTGCCGGAAGACGAACGCCCGCCGATCTATGACATTAAGGAATACGAGAAAGACCCGTGGCGCACTAACGACATCGTCGTGTTCGAAGTAAACGCCTACTACGAACGCTCGGTTGAAAATGGTCTGGACCCTGCCCATAACGAGTTTGTGCATCCGCTGCAGGGTGGCCCGTCCATTGCTGCGAGCATCATGGATCACCCGATTGAAGTGGAAGACACTTCAGAATGGAGCAGTGCATTCCTGCAACCGTTCGGTCCGCAAGGCGCCCACGAAGACAAGAAAGTGCTGGGTGCAGGTCAGGGTTCTACCCGTGCCGGTTCGGAACACTTCGGCCCCAACACACTGATCACCCGCATCTGGTTCAGCGAGACCCGGAAGTTCCATCAGTTCTTCTTTGAAGCACCTATCGACGGCAACCGTACCCGTATCTTCTTCATCAATATGCGTAACTGGATGCTTGAAGATGAAAACGACCGTCGCCTGATCGATATCAACCTCAACATTGCCGATGAAGACATTAAGATTATTGAGGCCCTCGACCCGGTGCGAACCCCGTCCAGCACCACCAAAGAAATGCTGGTACCGGCAGATAAACCGATCTTCCGCTATCGCGAGTTTCTTACAGAGTGGGAGAAGAAAGGCTGGAAGATCGACCGCAAAGCCTTTGAGGATCAGAAAGGTGATGTGGCGTTCGCCATCCCCTGCCCGGCAAGGCGCGAATCGAAGAGCTGGATTCTGGATCCGATACCATTGGTCTAAGGTCGCTGCTGCAGATTCGCTCCTATAACAGCAACTTACCTTCAACCCCGACAAGAGGGTCAGGTCTCCGGCCTGACCCTCTTTTTTGTAGGAAAACAGGGCATAATAGAGCGCTAACCGATTTACCCAACAATAAAGAACTCAAGTTAAACCATGGAAACTACTACCAAGACTGCCAAAGAGATTTTCTTTGAGGTGCAGGCCAACCCTGCACGCAAACGTTTCGGCTTCGGTAATAAAGCCATTCTGGTCAACATTGACCCGCAAAAGGCCTACACCCGCACCGACCTGTTCAAAACAGCCTACGAAACCGACCCCAACCAGATGGAACACATCAATACGCTGGCGCGTAAGTTCCGTGAACTGGGCTGGCCGGTTGTCTGGACTCATGTTGCGTACATGGACTCTGCTGAAGACGCCGGCGTCTGGGGCACCCGCACCGACACCGAAGACAGCCTGCAGAACATCAAGTTTGGTTCAGAGCGTTCCGAGTTTGATGACCGTCTCGAAATCGACCGCGTTAAAGACGTTATCTATCTGAAGAAAATGCCGTCATGCTGGTTTGAAACCCAGCTGCAGTCACTCTGCGTCTGGCATCAGGTAGACACTGTCATCCTGACCGGCGGTTCAACGTCCGGCTGCATTCGTGCCAGCGCGGTCGACTCTCTGTCACGTGGTTACCGCACCATCGTTCCCGTTGAGTGTGTAGCCGACAAACACGAGAGCTATCACTACGCCAACCTGACCGATCTGTCGCTGAAATACGCAGACGTTCTGGATCTGGGCGAAGTCACCGAGTGGCTCGACGCTCAAAGCTAAGCATCTCCGATTAACAACCAAGTAAAGAAGGTATCGCGGTGAAAGAAGATCCCGGATATTTTGACTATTGGCCGTATGAAAACCGGCCGAAGATCGAATGGCCCAACGGCGCCAAAGTGGCGTTCTGGGTTGCCCCCAACATTGAGTTCTATGAGCTGAACCCGCCGGCCAATCCGCATCGTGCACCGTGGCCGCAACCCTATCCTGCCCTGCCCGGTTATACCGTGCGCGACTGGGGTAACCGCGTTGGCCACATCCGCCAAATGGAACTGCTCGACAAGTACGGCATCCGCGGTTCTATCTCGCTATCTACCGCACTGTGCGATCATCACCCGGAAATCATCGAGCTGTGTAAAGAACGTAACTGGGAGTTCTTCAGCCACGGTATTTACAACACCCGTTACACCTACGGCATGAGCGAAGAACAAGAGCGCGACATGATCCGCGACTCGATCGAAACCATCTACAAGCACACCGGCCAGAAATGTGCGGGCTATCTTGCTCCTGCACTGTCGCACTCCGACCATACGCTTGATCTGTTTGCTGAAGTGGGCACCGAGCTATTCGGCGATGAAGCAGGCATCTACACCTGCGACCTGTTCCATGACGATCAGCCCACGCCGATCCATCTGCGTTCGGGCAAGAAGTTTGTGTCTATTCCTTACTCACTAGAGATGAACGACACGATTGCTTATGTGGTGAACAAAATCGAACCACAGCGCTACGGTCAGCAGATCAAAGAAAACTTTGATCGCCTGTACGAAGAAGGCGCCGAGTCCGGCACCATCATGTGCATCCCGACGCACAACTATCAGGTGAGCTTCCCGCATCGCATGAAAGCGTTTGAGGAAGCACTGGAGTACATCACCGGTCACGACGACGTGTGGGTGACCACCGGGCGTGAGATTGCCGAGTACTTCATCGACAACTACTACGATGCTGCCAGCGCAGACATCGAGAGCAAGAAAGGAGCGGCATAATGGCTTTGGATAAAGACTATTTTGACTATCCGCACCGTTCTTACGGCATGGACCACGACCGCTACGAGTGGTCGATGCTTTCCGACCGCAAGCCCGTTAACTGGCCGGACGGCAAGAAACTGGCGCTGTGGGTGAATGTACCGCTGCAGTTCTTCCCGCTGAACCAGAAAGGCGAGCCGTTCAAAGTACCGGGCGGCATGACCATGCCCTACCCGGATCTGCGCCACTTCTCGCTGCGTCAGTACGGCAACCGCATCGGTATCTTCCGCTTCCTGAAAGCGTTCGATAAGTACGGTATTAAACCCACCTTCGCGATGAACACGCGTCTGGCGGAAGTAAACCCGTACCTGCTGAATACCATTAAAGAACGCGGTGACGAAATCAGCTGCCACGGTTATCACATGGATGCCATTCACTGGAGCGGCCTGGGCAAAGATGCAGAGAACGAGCTGATTGAAAAGTCGGTCAACATTCTGCGTGATCTGTCCGGTCAGGAAGTGAAAGGCTGGCTGTCACCGGCCAAGAACGAATCGCCCGACACACCGGATCTACTCGCTGCCAATGGTATCGAGTACTTCAGTGACTGGGTCAACGACGACATGCCTTATCAGTTCCGTACCGACAACGGTGAACTGACAGCCATGCCTTTAAGTACCGAGATTGAAGACCGCTTTGTGATTAACGGCAACCTGCACTCGGAAGACTCCTGGGTGGATCAGGTCTGTGATGCTGCCGACTTCCTGCTGGCGGAAGCCAACTCGCAGGGCGGCCGCATTCTGTCGCTGAACATTCATCCCTGGCTGATGGGTCAACCGCATCGCATTGCGAAGCTTGAGAAGGTACTTGAGTACGTCAGCAGCCTCGACGGCGTCTGGCATGCTTCAGCCTCCGAGATTCGCGACAGCTGGCTGAGCCAGCAATAAGCGGCCTTTTGAAAGCACTCAACCCCGCTCTGAGCTAATCAGGGCGGGGTTTTTTGCATTTATGGCTTGCAAAAATGCGGAACAGACACCATATAAAAAGATAACGCTCTATACACTGTCTGGTAACTCTACACATTTAAGCCAAGGTCTGACTATGCTGCGTATCGGTCTTTTTCTTGCCACCAATTTTGCAATTCTGATTGTCATTTCTGTCGTTTTCAGTCTGCTCGGACTGGAAGGCGTGCTCGCCGAGAACGGTGTTGATCTGAATCTTCAGGCACTACTGGTGATGTCCGCGGTAATCGGTTTTTCCGGTTCGTTCATTTCACTACTCATGTCGAAGTGGTTGGCAAAGCGCGGCATGGGCGTGCACGTAATCGAACAGCCTGCAAACAATACCGAACGCTGGTTGGTCGACACCGTCAAACGTCAGGCTGAAGAAGCCGGCATTGGCATGCCCGAAGTCGGCATCTTCGATTCACCTGAGCCGAATGCGTTTGCGACTGGCGCAAGCCGCAACAACGCTTTGGTTGCAGTAAGCACCGGCCTGCTGCAGCGAATGCAGGAGAAAGAAGTTGAAGCGGTGCTCGGTCACGAGGTTGCTCACGTTGCCAACGGCGACATGATCACCATGGCCCTGATTCAGGGGGTCGTGAACACCTTCGTTATTTTCCTGGCGCGGCTGGTCGGCTTTTTTGTCGACAGAGTCATCCTCAAGAACGAACGCGGTCTCGGTATCGGTTACTACCTGACGACCATCATCGCCCAAATCTTCCTGTCGATCCTCGCCTCTATAATCGTCATGTGGTTCTCACGCCGCCGTGAGTTCCGCGCCGATGCCGGCGGTGCAAGCCTTGCCGGACGAAGCAATATGATTGCTGCACTGACAGCTCTGCAGCCCAGAGAAGGTGAGGAACCGGCCGAACTGCCTGAGAACATGGCTGCGTTTGGCATTTCCGGAAAAATGAGTTCGCTGTTCTCCAGCCATCCGTCACTGGAGAGCCGGATTGCCGCCCTTCAGGAAGCCGGCACCCGGTAACAAGCTGCCTGAATAACAAAGCCCCGCCCGTCCTAAAGACGCGCGGGGCTTTTTGTTGCTTAACTATGACGTTTTAGGCCGGCGTTTTAGGCCGGCGTTTTAGCGCGGCGTATACCGGTGAATCACCATGCCCGCCAGCATCGCCGCAACAAACACAACCGGCTCTGTATTAAGCGAACCTAAAGAAGCAATCGCGGGGCCCGGACAGTAACCGTACAAACCCCAACCGATGCCGAAGATTGCGGAACCGATGAGCAAGGGCTTATCGACAGAAGTGTTCTCCGGCAGGTTGTAGCAATCACACAGAAGAGGCGCATTGCGCTTTTTCAGTAACAAGTGAAAACCCGGAACGGTGACTGCAAGCGCACCGCCCATCACAAACATCAATGCCGGATTCCAGTCGCCTGCCAAATCCAGAAAACCAAGTACGACCCGGGTATCGGTCATACCCGAAACAGCCAGACCAATGCCGAACAGAACGCCCGCTAACAAGGGAACAATATGCTTAAGCATCACTTACCCTCCCCCAAGCAAATGCCGCACGACGAAGACAGTTACAAACCCGCCGGCCATAAATGTAGCTGTGGCAACAATTGAGCGCAGCGACAAGCGGCCTATCCCGCAAACACCGTGACCGCTGGTGCAACCCGAACCTAGACGCGTCCCGTAGCCGACCAATAAGCCGGCGATAACAGTCACACCCCAACCTGCTGAAGACGGCTCGGGTGGTGCACCGCCTGCAAGCAGGTAATACAGCACAGGCCCTGCGATCACACCGCCGACAAACAAATAACGCCAGGCGCGCTCATCGGGCTCAAACATGCAACCCGCGAGAATCCCGCTGATACCGGCGATGCGGCCCAGCAAGGCCAGCATCAACAGTGAGCTAATCCCTATCAGCACGCCGCCGATAAGCGGTTTCACCCAAAACGCGTCCATCACACATCTCCCAACCTGTTGATATATCTCATTCTCCCACACAAACCGACGGCGACACAGTCGGGATTATCGATATACCTAGAGGTCGCACACCGATATAATCCCGCCACCAAAGATATTGCCGGATTGACTGAGCGGCGCATAAACACCGGAGCACGACTTGTCCAACGAACCATCTACAGCTGAAGCACCTCAATCATCCGGGGAAAAACGCATTGATATGACGGTGCTGCTGATCGGCCTTATCACCTATGGCATTGGTCAGACGCTGCTCTACATCGTGCTCGGTCCGATCATTCGCGACATCGGTATTAATGAAATTCAGTATGGCGCGCTTATTTCTGCATCCAACGTTGCCATCGTACTTACCGCACCCTGGTGGGGACGCACCTCACAACGCATCGGCCGTAAACCTGTATTGATTATCGGTCTGCTTGGTTACGCTGTCGGTTATGCCTTACTCGCCTTCGGCGTACAGATCGGCATGGACGGTGTGGTAACTGCTGATGCAACGCTGCCGGCCTGGGTTGAAGGCACGCCGGCGTGGCTCAATGCGACGATTGTCATTATTGCTTCGCCGATCTTTCTGCTGCTGATGGGCGCGCGTCTGGTGTATGGTGCACTGGCCAGCGCAATTCAGCCGGCCGCTACCGCCTATATTGCCGACACCACTGATGAAGAAGGCCGCACCAAAGGCATGGCGCTGGTCAGCATGACCGCCGGACTCGGCACGATCATCGGCCCCGTATTTGCCATCGCTTTTGCCCGCCTCGGTGTGCTGGCGCCCATGTATGTTGCGGCCGCAATGGCCGTGGTGTCTGCCATCCTCGTCGGCAAGTACATTACCGAGCCCGAAAAACACACCGATGCGAACGCGGCAAATGACGGTGACGTCACGTTGAGCTGGTTCGACAAACGCATCTTCCCTTACCTGCTTGGCTGGGTCATCGGCTTCATGATCTTTACAGCGATGCAGCCTCTGGTGCCGTTTCTGGCTCAGGACCAGCTCGGGCTCACCGAAACGAGCGACATAACCGACGTCGTCGGCATTGCTCTGCTATGCATGGGACTGGTCAACGTGATCGTACTGATCACACTGATGCAGCGGATCAAACTCGCGCCGCCGGTCACGTTGCGTATTGCTTTTGTACTGTTCGGTTTGGTGCTGCTTTGCCTGCCGTTTGTTACCAGCACCTGGGCGTTCTACCTGACCTTTGCCGGTATGGGTTTTGCGTTCAGCCTGATCGTGCCCAATCTGAACTCGGGCGCGACGCTGTCTGTGAAACCGCATGAACAGGGCGCCACAGCAGGTCTGCTGACAGCAGCGCCGACACTGGGCATGATCTTCGGCCCGTTCGGCGGCACGGTGCTGTACCGCCTGGTCGACCCGACATTCCCGATCTTTGTCAGTGCAGGCATCAGCCTTTTAATGGGCTTGTACTTCTGCTTCATCAAGCCGCCGCAAAGCGCAGCTACTGAAACTGATGCTGGCGACAGTCAGGGGGCGAAGTAAGCCATGCCCACTATCCTGATTACCGGCGCCAACCGCGGGCTCGGACTCGAGTTCACCCGGCAATACGCCGCCGACGGCTGGGATGTCATTGCCTGCTGCCGCCACCCGGAAACTGCAGAAGAACTTAATGAACTGGCAAATGCCAATGACAAGATCATCATTGAGCAGCTCGATGTTTGCGACTTTGATGCGATTGATGCACTGGGTGAGAAATACAAAGACACACCGCTGGATATCCTGCTGAACAACGCAGGCATCATCGGTCCGTTCCCGATTGAAGAAAACATTCAGCGCCAGCATTTTGGTCAGCTGGAGTACGACATCTGGGACGATGTGATGCGCACCAACTGCTATGCGCCGATGAAAATGACCGAAGTCTTCATGAACATTGTTGCCGCCAGTGACCAGAAAAAGATTATCAACATATCCAGCTCTGTCGGATCTATCGGTGAAATGACGATTCCGGGCGTTGCCTACGCGAGCAGTAAAACAGCCCTGAACCGCTCGATGACCATCGCAGCGAGCCAACTGAAATCCAAAGGCGTGATCGTAGGGCTATTCTGTCCCGGCTACGTCAAAACCCGCATGGACGCTTTCGGTTATGCGATGGTTGAGATTGAAGAAAGCGTCTCTCTGTTACGCCCGATGTTCGATGCACTGACCATCGAAGACACCGGCTGCTACCGCGGCCACGATGGCCGGGTTATCCCGTGGTAATTGTTAGCAGGCCTATCTGATGCGTCTATTCGATTTCAATCGTGCGCCGAACCCCCGCCGGGTTCGCATGTTCATCGCCGAGAAAGATCTCAGCATCCCGCTGATCAATGTCGATCTGTTTAGCAAAGAACAGCTGTCACCCGAGTATCGGGCCATTAATCCTGATTGCACGGTGCCGTTGCTCGAAACCGACGACGGCGTGTTCATTCGCGAAGGTCTGGCTATCTGCAGTTATCTCGAAGACCTGCATCCGGAACCCTGCCTACTCGGCAACAACGCGACAGACCGTGCGCTGGTGATCCAGTGGAACAACATCATTGAGTCACAGGGCATCGATGCCGTAGCCGAAGTGCTGCGTAACGTATCCCCCGGGTTCCGCAATCATGCCCTGCCCGGCCCGATGCAACTGCCGCAACTACCCGATCTGGTAAAACGCGGTCAGATACGGGTTATGAGTTTCTTTGATCGTATCGAGGAACAACTCGAAGGCCAGCGCTACCTGGCCGGTGATGCGTTCAGTTTTGCGGACATCAGCTTGCTTGCCACTGTCGACTTCGCCGACTGGGTCGAGACCCGTGCGACAGCCACCCGCCCTAATCTGCAGCGCTGGTATCAAGAAATAAGTGCCAGACCCTCGGCAAGAGCCTGACACCCGCAACAGAAGTTGCGCCTAGAGGGCGTGGTACATCGCGCCTTCTTCGATACGCTCGGTCAACTCTTCACCGTAAACTCCCGTCACCATTTTGCGGTCGGGATCCAGCGCAATAGTCTGATCTGAAATAATCTTGCGGCGCTGACGACGGGCTTCTGTTTCCGCCTCGTCCGAGGTCTCGGCGATAGAGAACATCTTCAGCCAGTAATCGAAGTACCACTCGGCCACCGATTCGAAATCGGGCAACATCTCCGCCGAAATCTTCGGGGCCAACAAAAACACCGGTGACGCAAACGTACGCATATGAATCGTGCGTGACACGCAGAAACCAAACTCAGGCTTCTCTTTACGCAAGGTATTGAAATACTCTGAAATACCCTCGTACTTCTTCATAATCCAATCGAGATTGCTGATCATGTCCATATCCGGATACAGATCGACCGAAACCTGACTGGCATGCCCCATCGCCATACCTTCATAAACGTAGCGCGGCAGTTTAAGGCTCGCGTCCGGCACAATCTGCAGATTAAAGTAGCGCGCCATGCCGGGCTTGATATCGATCGACATGCTGCTGATCTTGCTGGGGCCGTCACCTCTGTAGATTTTGGTGTAACCGGTGTTCTCGCCTTTGAGATTGCGCAACTCCAGCAGGTCGTCAAATTCCGGCACAAGCTCAGCGTTAAGTGCCGAAACGGCCTTGGCTTCAATAGCCTTGGCGGCGTTGTTAATAATGTCAGTAACGTCGTTCATCAAAAATTCCGTTTTCTAGCCGTTTACTGCGGCTGTATTTTTATTTTTAGGTCGCAACAACATTGCACAGCCAAACAATACCGCATTGACTACGCCAATAAGAACAAAGGGTGCACTCGGGTCGATTGCATCATACAAACGACCGCCGGCGAAGGTAATAAACATGACGCCCGCTGCACCGAAGAAAGTAAACATGCCGATCACGGCGCCACGCTGCGCGCTGGGCGCCTCCTGACCAATCAGCGTCTGACTGGCAGTTATCGCACTCATCTGACCGATACCCAGCAATACGCCTGCCGGGTACATCCAGCCACCCAGAGGGTCCGGCAGCAGGCCCATAGAGCCGTAGCCAATGGCGCAGATAAACATCGCAAGCCCCATCGCCGAAACACGATTCAGCTTGTCATTCAGCCAACCACTGACGGGCGCCCAGAATAAGGCCGAACCCATCACCATGGCAAAGAACAAACCCGCATTCTTGGATGCCTCATCCGGCGTCATCCCGACAGCAACGCCGGCCTGATTAAGCCACAGCACATAGAATGTGCCCACAACAACGAGGTCGCCGCGGGAAACAAATGCACAGCCGTACGCCAAAGCTACCCTCGGGTTGCTTGCGGCACATTTAAGACCGGTTTTTATGCCGTCAAGAAAACCTGCATCGTCATCGTGCGAAGCCGGATTCAGTTTAGAAAGGCCGAACCAGACAACCACTGCCAGAAACACAGCAACACCTGCCACCGAAAACATGGTCATGCGACCAGCTTCCAGTTCCGTGTAACCTGCACCGACAAACCAATACGGCATGCGCGCCAGACCAAGCCCGATAAACATCGCGCCCAGACCGATAAAGAATCCGGTGAGACCAACCAACTTGCCGCGCGACTCTTCCTGCGGGTAATCGGCCTGCACGGCGGCAACCATCACATTGATGACAGCGATACCAACCGCGAGAAATATCCGCACCGCCGCGAGACTCCCGACGTCATAGGCATAGCCGTAGAGCGTGTAACCCAGAGCGAGCAATATAAAACCGGCGGAGAATACGCCGCGCCGGCCCAGACGATCGGCTGCGATACCAACCACGGCACTCAGCAACAGAATAACGACCTCGCCATACAGCACCATGTCGCCACTGACGCGACCCTGCTGCTCGACCGGCAACCCCAGATTAACGTTGAGAATGTAGGGCTGAATAACGCTGACGAAGGTGGTCAACATGATGCCGGCAAAAGCGACGAACAGGTACACAGCCGCATTGAGGCGGGTCACTCCCGGCACCAGTCGCACCGGGCCGAGCTTTTGAGTTGAATCAGTCATAGGTGTCGAGCGCAAAATTACTGATCAGATAACACTTCCATCCTATTTATACACAGTCTGTTAATAAGTGCGACCAACAGCCCCATCCACAGTATGCGCCCTCGCGGATTAGGACTTGAATTCTGAAATCTTTTCCCTATAACGAAGACATTCCCGCACGGCGCATCACACAAAAGATTAGTGAGAATCACTCGCAAAGAGCTGCGCAAATAGGTTTTGTCTATTGCTTTATGTATCATCCGCTGCAATAGACTCAATCAACACTGACTGCGCAATCATGTCGTCCGGACACCCTTCCTCAGCAACGCAAGAAAACAACCGGCTTACCCGGTCGGCAACGTACGCGTCGCTGTCGGTTGCGCTCACCCTGCTCGGCGCAAAAATCTGGGCCTGGTACGCAACGGCATCGGTAGCGGTACTTAGCTCGCTCGTCGACTCTGCTCTTGACCTGCTCTCATCAGCAATCACCTTTGTTGCAGTCTGGTACGCGCTCTCGCCTGCCGATTCCGAACACCGTTTCGGACACGGTAAGTCCGAAGGACTCGCCGCTCTGTTTCAGTCACTGGTCATCACTGGCTCGGCACTATTTGTCGGTTATGAAGCGGTCCAACGCTTCCTGAACCCCCGCTCCGTTGAACAAATTGAAGCCGGCGTTTTTGTCATGCTGTTTTCTATTGTGTTAACGCTGGCTCTGGTGGCCTACCAACGCTTTGTCGTTCGCAAGACAGGCTCTGTGGCCATTGCTGCAGATGCCATGCACTACAAAACAGACCTGTTCGTTAACCTCAGCGTAGCCATCGTGCTGCCGTTATCAGTTTGGGCATCGCTGCCAATCCTTGACCCGTTACTCGGCATCCTGATCGCCGCTTACATCATGTGGGGCACTTGGGGCATCGCCTCTACCTCTCTGGACATCCTTCTGGATGCAGAAATCAGTGACGCCGACCGTAAAAAGATTCAAGGCATAGCGGAACAACATCAGGCTGTGCGCGGCTTCCATGATTTACGCACACGCTCCGCAGGCTCGGTCGCATTCCTGCAGTTTCATCTGGAACTCGACCCCGAAATCACGCTGTTCCAGACTCACGTCATTCTCGATGAAGTAGAAGACGCCATCCGGGAACAATTCCCGCGCTGCGAAATCATCATCCACGCCGACCCGCTGGGCTTCCCTGAGCGGCGGGATGCATTCGACGAATAATCGGTTTAAGCTGAGGTCATTGTCACCCGCATCAGCAGAGACAAGGAGTTCTCAGCGACGCAATGCACCGGCTCAGACAGAAAAAAGCAGCACCACTTTTATCGACGCTTCTTGCAACAGGCTTGATGTCGCTGCTGCTATCGTTGCCGGCTGCGGCCGACACTCCCGAAGAACTCGACCTCAAGGCAGACCAAACACTTGCCACGCTCACCGGCGACCTCAATCTGCCGGAGCAGCTTTTTGAAGACGCGGAAGCCGTCCTGATTTTCCCGACCGTTGTGAAGAGCGGCTATGGCGCGGATGTCGAATACGGCAAGGGCACGCTGCGCATCGGCGGCAAGTCTGTCGACTATTACGAAACCACTGCCACGGCCTTCGGTATTCAGGTCGGGGCACACAAGAAAGCTCTGGTGCTCTTGTTCTTCGATCCGGTCACGCTCGAGCAGTTTCGCAATAGCAGCGAATGGATTGCCGGCGAAGACGGCGACATTGCCGTACTGAAAACAGGCAGTGAATTACCGGACCCGATGCCGCCGCTGCTCGCCATCGCACTCGACGGTTCCGGCCCTATGCACAGCTTTTCTCTGGAAGGCTCGACCTTTCGCCGGCTGGTTCAGCCCGGAACCACCACGCCCTGACACCGCCATACACATGAATTCCCTGCAGATGGCGGCCGGAAAAGTTACCGCTGATACAGCGTATTGAAGAACTTCCTGATTCAAAGGCACACTAAGCTATACATGAAGGTGCTTTCTAGAAAACAGTTTGTCATGCAATTGACGAAGCAGCTGAGGATCTGCGCTGTCGTAACCGCCGCTGTGCTTGCGACTGCCTGCACCAAATCAGTCACTGTCGATACCGACTTCCCGGTGCCGGTTGTTGAACCGGTGGCTCTCAATGTGGGCGTTCAATATCCGGAGATTCTTGCGGCCTACGTTGAAGTAGAAGAAGCGCCGGATGTCTCGCAATGGGAAATTGTTCTTGGTGACACCAATCTGAGAATGTTCAATACGCTGTTCAACGGCATGTTTACCAAAGTCGTCATCATCGATAAAGACGGTAAGCCGGAAGATCCGAATGTGAAACTGGACGCCATCATTGAACCCGTGCTGGAAGACCTCGAAATCTCACATCCGATGACATCAGGTACCGAGCTCTACGGTGTCTGGCTGCGTTACACACTCAAGGTGTACCTGCCTGACGGCACATTGGTCACTCAGTGGCCTGTCACGGGCTTCGGCCAGGTCGCAAAAAACAGATTCACCCAATCAGGGCCCGTGCGTGCTGCCGCCATCATGGCGATGCGTGATGCCGCCACCAACATAATCCTGGGCTTTGTTGCCGAGCCTAATATCAAGGAAAAAATCCTGACCCCGGGCGCCGACAAGGCGACCGTGGTCGTTCCGGTCAACCCGCTGTCTGAAGAAGCACTCGCCGAGCCTGCGCTGACCGAGCCGGATGAAAGCCTCAGCACATCGGCGGAGCCGGCAGAAAATGATATAGCTGAGAAGGAACGGGCAGAGACTGCAGCTGATGAATCAACAACGGAGGAAGCATCATGACGCCCCGCTCCCCCGCTGTTTCATTCCGTCCGGCAATTCTGCTCGCTCTGCTTGGCAGTCTGCTGCTAAGTGGCTGCATCACCGCCAGAGTGGAAGAAACCAAAGACGCTGCCACTGGCATGGACTCGGGCGACAACGTAGTGATTCTCGCGCGAAGCCACATCACCGGTAATGAAACCGAAATTAACTTTGTCGATTGCGTCACCGAAAAAGTTGCGTCCGGCTCGAACAGGGTCAGCGTGTACCCGGCCGCAGAATTTGTCGATGCATTGTTCCCCTGGTTCGAACCGCGCACCTCACCGAAAAATATTGAAGACCTGCCGGACCTGCTGGCGCGCCCGGGCATTCTTGAGCGCATTCAGGAACGCAACATTCGCTACATCATCTGGGTGCGCGGCGATACGGATCAGACCAACTCAGGCGGTGGTTTGTCCTGCGCTGTCGGCCCGGGCGGTGGCGGCTGCTTCGGTCTCGCCTGGTGGGAAGATCAGGCAGCTTATAAAGCGGCTGTCTGGGATCTCGATGACGGTGTTCAATCGGGGTCGGTATCCGCCAACGTCACGGGCACCTCTGCTATCCCGGCTGTCGTAGTTCCCGTACCACTGATTGCGCGCACCCGCGCCGCAGCCTGCAAAGGACTGTCGAAGCAGCTTAAGACGTTCCTGAACGAATGAACTAAGCGGGAGCATTAGCTGCAACGCGTCACCCGTAACGCCAGACGACGCACCAAGTGTTATGTAAGCCACCCGCGGAAAAAATGTGACCTGGTTCACAATTTGACTTCACCCCGCTGGTTACTATGCTCTGAACAATCCCGGTCGGCGTTGCATTCATAGTTCACCAAATAGGCCGGCCAAAGCAGCCATTAAGAGCACTCAGGAAGCCTTTGATTATGTCCGACGACCTGCCCAAAAAGCATAAACCCGAGTGCGAACTGAAAGACGAGGATCCGACCGACCAGTCGCCTATCCCTGATTTCGCGACCGGGGGCGATACACCGGACGCACAAGTCGATGCCGGGCACCAGCCGACCCAGACCAAACTGACAGCCATACCGGGCGGCCGCCGTAACGGTGAAACAAGCCAGAACGACGAAACACGCCAGGCATTGCAGGAAAGCAACGAGATGCTGGCACGTCAGAAGCAGGAAATTTCTGAACTGCGCGATGCCATAGCATCAATGAGCGAAGAAATTAAACGCCTGCACACATCGATTTCAGAACAAAGCCAAACCGCGGCGCCTGCCCCGAGCACGCCTGAGCCTGTGATCAACCCGGCGCCGGGTGCGGTCAACCGCCTGCTCGTTGTTATCAGTGGCGGACAGCGCCTGAAGTACCCGTTGTTCAAAGACTCGATGACCATCGGCAGAAGCCCTGAGAACGACATTCAGGTGGCCACCCAATTCGTCAGCCGGGTTCACGCCCGTCTGACCAGCGATAGCCGCGGCGCCACCATCGAAGACCTGAACAGCCGCAATGGTGTGGTCGTCAACTCCCGGAAAGTGTCGAAGAAACGCCTGAGAAACGGCGATCTCATTGCTTTGGGCAAGGTTCAGTTCAAATTCATCGACCTGATGGAAGACGACTCGGGCGAAGGCCAGGCCTGAGCCCTGACACCTGCTGAGCCCTTGTAGCTGCAGCAACCCCCATAAAAATGTGAACCGTGTCATGGCTTTATGCCCGTGAGACGGCGATCCTTTGGTGTATGAGTACCCACAGCGAAAATCTGGACCGACGCATCAGCAACGATCTGCAGGAAGATCCGGGTATTGCTGCGGGTAAAGAATCACGGCTGATCAGCTACGCACTTCGGAAGATCTGGCTGCCGCGGGTTCTCTACACACTCATCCCTTTGTTCTACATTGTTGCCGGCTCGCTGGCACTCTTCGGCGCGTTAATGCTGCCGGGCTGGAGCTGGTTGCTTCCCTACGCCCTGCTCGGCGCCGGCATCTGCATCCACGCCGCCGCCATCATCATGTCGATGCGCCTCCGAAATCGTCGCAAATAGAACCACCGCAAGTAAGCCCTTTTTCTCTCAAAGAAGCGGCTCTTTCAAAATCGCACCACTACTGCCACAATGACCGGCAGTTGTTGAACCGTGCGTAAAAATGATTTCAAAACTTCTGCGAATACCGGCCTGGTTGCAGCTACTGCTGTTATGCCTCGTGGTCGTCCCCGTACTTGCCTATCTGACCGGTAACCTTGTGCTCGGTCCGTATCCGGGCGGCTTTGGTCTGCTGGGCTATGTCGGACGACTCTACGCCGACGCACTGCGGGTTGAACCGGCAGCGTGGATACTCCTGTCAGCGCCCGCACTGATCATCGGTCTATGGAAAGTTGCCCTGCAAGTCTCCCGGGCTGCACCGGCAGCGTCCGGCAAGCCGGAATGAGAGCGGTAAAAAAAGCACTTCTCAAAGACTAATAAGCTTGTCCAATTAATAACTTATGTTATATTCGTAAGCGTTTAGTCAAATAGCACGGACGCTTACTCACAGCCATGGCTGAGACAGAATGACGGAATGCAGCATGTGTTCTGCCAATCGTCCAGCTCAATTGTTAAGGGGGATTAACAAATGGCAGAGACAGACGGGAAGTCTTCAGCGGAAAACTTTTACCGCAAGGGGAATTTTAAACTGGTTGATCACGGTCGCGGCCGGGTCACACTCCAAGCAACTGACATGAATGACGACGACGGGAGTCAGTTCGTTAGCCATGGAAATGTTAGCCTCGACACCAGCGGCCTGAGCCTCGCGGGCGATCAGGTGCCGGAGAACAATCCTTACGATTCAGCACCGCTGGACAGAGCGGCAGCCATCTGGTCGAAAGGCACTATCCGCTAACAATTGCAGTCAAATCAAAGCAGCTACACGCAAATAAGCCGGGCAATGCCCGGCTTATTTTTTGCTTTTTTATATTGTCAGGACTTCTGTATAAGAACCGGTACTAATAGGTTTCCGGCCAGTAGTAATACGAGGTACCGATCATCCCCACCCACAGCAGCACCATCGGATAGTAGCGCCAGCTGCGACTTTTTAACGAGCCGTAAAAGCTGAAACCGCCTACTATAGATAACAACACAAACATCACCGTAGCCCTAAGCAACTCGGGTATCTCAGCCTGAAGACGCGGGTAATCGGCTTCCAGCAGCCAGAAGACGAAACTGACGACAATCAGGCTGCAGCAGATGGAAAACACCGTGCCCCAGACAATACCGAAAAGAACGGTCACAGGGCGGAAATTAACGTCGCTGGAAGCCTTTATTTCTGCGGATTCAGACATTGATTGGTAGTATTAACTGAACTAGCCTCAAAGAAGGCTGCCATAGTGCATAGGAAGCGTAAGCGTTTCAAGCGATACATGACCACAGATAACAAACCTCAGACAACCCGGCACAGCATGCTGCGACCATTCCGCTGGCTCGTCATTCCAGCAGTCGCAGCAGTTGTACTGATCCTTAATCCGCCCCAGCTCGGCTGGAGCAAAGTCGATACCACCGCTACCGGTGAAAGCTCTGCAGAACTGCTGCAGGCACAACCGAAGCACGGTGAAGTATCGCGCATGGTTGCCAGGTTCGCTGAACGCGCCCACTACGAAAAAATGCCGATCGACGATGAACTGTCGGCGGCTCTTCTGAAGACCTACATCAAGTCGCTCGATAACAACCGTCATCACTTCCTCGCCAGCGACATCATCGAATTCCAGAAGTACCGCAATGTGCTTGACGATACGCTCCGGGCAAACAACATGGATCCGGCGTTCGACATCTTCCGCACCTATCAGATGCGTGCAACAGGAAATGTGCGCTACGCCATCAGCATTCTCGATGAGGAACCGGACTTCACTATTGATGAGTCTTACGAGTTCGACCGTGAGGAACTGGCCTGGGCCGCTGACGAAGCCGAGTTACAGGACATCTGGCGCAAGCGGGTTAAGAACGATGCGCTGAGCCTGATGCTCGCCGGCAAAACCTGGGAAGAGACAGCTGAGATGCTGTCAAAACGTTACACCCGCTTGCTGGAACGTCTCGAAGAAATCGATTCCGACGACGTGATGGAGTCATTCCTCAACGCCTTTGCCCATACGCTCGATCCGCACTCGAGCTATATGTCGCCGCGTAACTCCGAGGAATACCGCATTCAGATGAGCCTGTCGTATCAGGGCATCGGCGCATCACTGCAAATGGAAGATGACTACGTCACCGTACTGAACGTCATCGCCGGCGGACCGGCGGCTATCGACGGCAAACTCAAAGCCAATGACCGCATTACCGGCGTTGCCCAGGGCGTTGACGGCGAAGTCGTCGACGTCATCGGCTGGGAGCTGGACGATGTCGTGCAGCTGATCCGCGGCGAGCGCGGCACTGTCGTGCGTCTGCAGATTCTCGGTGCCGACATGATGCCGGGTGATCAGGAAAGCATCCTGCAGCTCACCCGTGACAAGATCAAACTCGAAGAACGCGCAGCACAAAGCGAAGTCATCGATATCGAACGCAACGGCAACAGCGTCAAAGTGGGTGTGATTTCGGTACCCAGCTTCTACATGGACTTCGAAGCGCGCAGCCGTGGTGAAAAGGATTACGTCAGCACCACCCGCGACGTGCGTGCACTCATCAACGAACTGCAGGAAGACGGTGTCGTAGGAATCGTCATGGACCTGCGTGGCAACGGTGGCGGTCACCTTTCCGAAGCGACAGCGCTCAGCGGCCTGTTCATCGAACAGGGCCCCGTTGTGCAACTGCGCGACACCACCGGACGTATTGAAGTGCTGGATGACCCTGAACCGGCTCTCGCCTATAACGGCCCGCTGGTCGTGCTGGTCGACCGTTTCAGTGCCTCTGCTTCAGAAATTTTTGCCGGTGCTATTCAGGACTACGGTCGCGGCATCGTGATTGGTCAGCAGACCTTTGGTAAAGGCACCGTGCAGAACCTGTACGACCTCGACCAGTATGCGCGTCGCAATTCAGAAGGACTGGGCCAGCTGACACTGACCATCGGCAAGTACTACCGGGTTACGGGTGACAGCACCCAGAACCGCGGCGTTCTTCCGGATGTTGAACTGCCCTCTTCTCTCGACCCGAGCCGGATCGGCGAGAGTTCACGGCCGGGTGCACTGCCCTGGGACCGCATCCGGGCGGCAAACTTCAAGTCTTACGGCAACCTCGACACCAAGATCGTGCAGCTTCGCGACGCACAGGTATCACGGACCACCGACGACGCCGACTTCAACTTCCTGCTGGAAAGCATTGCTGCGTCCGAAGAGCTGCGCAACCAGACAAGCATCAGCCTGAATCTGGACACGCGTAAACTGGAACAGGAAGAACGTCGTGATGCACGCCTCGAACGCGAAAACACACGGCGTGCTGCAAATGGTGAAGAGGCCCTGGCCGATAATGAAGCGCTTGAAGAAGCCGAACGTCCGGATGTAATTCTGAATCAGGCTGCGGAGATCCTGACTGACCTGTCAGTACTACTGGAAATCGCCAGCAACCCCGGGGTGTTGAGTAGAAACGAACCATGATAGTGAGCAGAAACGAACCGTGATCGTGGTTGGTTCGTGAATCAAAACGAACCATGAGTTCGCCTGGCATCAGCTGCGCTACTGAATCAGCGCGTCAAAAATATCCCAGTACTCCATCGCCAGCACATTCAGCGGCATAGGAGCTATGCGCGCGGAATCTTTTACGTCGATAACAATCTCGAACAAATCCGATGACTCGGGTATGGCCTCGTACTCGTTGCGATAGCTCACAATACTTGCCAGATAGTCGCTGCGACTTTTCACCCTCACTGCCAGATTGTTATCAAGAGCAAGCTCCTGAATACGATTACGCACCAGCTTGCCTACCTCACGACAGTCTCTGGCGGCACCATAACGGGCATCGGTTACCTGGCAAATCGACGTTTCGCGGGCAAGTTCAGCAAGCTTGTCGTCGCGGAACCACAGCACCAACTCCTGAGCCAGCGCGATCAAAGCAAGGTTCATTTCGCGTTTACCGGTGACGCTTAGCCCCGGAAACGCCGGCGGCATACCAGCTGCCTCTTCTTCCGTCGCAGCGATCAACAATTCAACCTGCTTGTTGCTCGCCTGACGGGCCAGATTCAGCTCGGCAATCCGGGCCGTGATTTCACGGCGGCGGAACACGTTCCAGAAGCCGCGCATACCGTCACGGGTACAACGCAGATCATCAATCTTTGCAGCCAAAGCCTCGCTCTTGCCGTTCTGCTCATTCAGCTGGTTACGGATATCCTGTATCGCTGCGCTCTTGCCGGCTTCGTACTCTTTAACCAATCGCAGCCGTTCGTGTTCACAAGCTGCTTCGTACAAGTCATTTGCCGCACGCTGCAAACGCTTACGACAGTGCATCCACAACGAACGCAACTGGTAATACGCCATCGCCTGATAAGCCGTTGCCGAATCCGCCAGCATGCGCTCCAGCTTCTCAAGGTTCTGCTCAGCTCTTAGCGTGGCAATTTCCTGCTGCCGCAGTTTCTCGGCAAAGCGCTCGGTCTCACGGCGCTGCTGCTCGAACTCACGCTTCAACTCGGCGCGGTTCATGAACAACGACTCAAGTCGCTGCTCTTCCTCGCGGTCTCCCTTGTTGAATACATGTGTTGCCAGTGTTGCCACAGCGCACCCTTTAGATGTTTGCCAGCCGTAACGCGGTTCGTCACAGCTTTCCTTCAGGCAACATAACGCGGCTGCGCAGTTCACACCTTGCGCCAGTCTACAGTTTTGGATTTCTGCCATGCCCGTGGGGACAGGCTATTTAACAATAATGAGAGGTGAATAAAGGTCGGTGAAAGACCTGTTAAGGGTCTACGGGCCGGAAAAGGCGTGGCCGCGGTCGGACAGATACTCCAGCCATTTGCTGAACATGATGTTGCGCTTCCAGCGCGCTTCCAACTGACCATGAGCATCCACGGGAATGTGCTCCGGCTTGCCGGTCAGCGAACGGCTGAACTGCCGCAGAACCTGATGCTGATGGGTATCAATCCAGCTCAGCACCTCAACCATTTTCGCATCGTAGTAAATACGGCCGCGCAGGTCGGGATCGGCCTCCGGCATACCACCATCGGAACCGGCGGCATCGAACATGTAAGTCAGCGTAAATAGCGAGGTATAACGAGTCTGCTCATGAATAGTGAGAAACAGATCGCAGTCGTCTGCAATAACAGAACAATAATCGCCTTCAGGCAGACGCTGACGACGCAGTATTGCGTTAAGCTTGATAAAGTTGGCTTCGTAAAGAGTCATCAGACCGCCGAAACTTTGCGGTCTCGCGATGCACTCCGGAACCAGGTAACTATCTGCTTGCATGAGTTCAATATAGCACAGACGCCCATATAGACTCGTGCGACAAAACCGAAATAAGACAGCACATGACGAACGACATCATCGTTAAGCAGGTTGCCTGCTCACCGTTTACCGACCAGAAACCGGGGACAGCCGGACTGCGCAAGAAAGTGAGTGTGTTTTCACAACCGCACTACCTCGAAACCTACGTGCAGGCGGTGTTCAATGCCTTGAAACTGCCAGAAGGCAGCGCACTGGTAGTCGGTGGTGACGGCCGCTACTACAACAACAGGGCTATCAACACGATCATTGCGATAGCAGCAGCCAACGGCGTTCGCAAACTGATCATCGGCCGCAACGGTTTGTTATCGACACCCGCTGCCTCAAACCTGATCCGCCGCCACCGCGCTGACGGCGGTTTTGTTCTGACAGCCAGTCACAACCCGGGCGGACCGGATGGCGACTTCGGTATCAAGTACAACATTGCAAATGGCGGACAAGCTCCGGAATCTCTGACCGACGCGTTCTTTGCTGAAAGCAAGAAGCTCACCGCTTACCGGATTGCAGAAATCAATGACGTCGACCTGTCGAACACCGGTCTGCAACACATCGGTCAGTTGCAGGTTGAAGTTGTCGACAGCGTCAGCGACTACAGCACGCTGCTGCAGTCGCTGTTCGATTTTGATTGTATGCGGGATGCGATCAGCGGCGGTCTGCGGATGCAGTTCGACGCGATGCACGGCATTACGGGGCCGTATGCGGAAGATATCTTCTGCAAGCTACTCGGCCTGCCTTCAGAGATGATCAACCGCGCTACTCCCCTGCCCGATTTTGGCGGCTGCCACCCGGACCCGAATCCTGTCGACGCGCCCGACCTGATCAGTGCCGCGATGAGCGAACAAAGCCCGGCGCTGCTGGCTGCCTCGGACGGTGATGGTGACCGCAACATGATTGTGCTGCCGGGTCAGATGGTCTCGCCCTGCGACAGTCTGGCCATCCTGCTGGCCAATGCACACCTGATTCCGGGGTACAGCAATGGTATGCCGGGTGTCGCTCGTTCAATGCCGACCAGCAAAGCCGCAGACCGTGTTGCAGAAAAACTCGGCGTACCCTGCTACGAAACACCGACCGGCTGGCGCTTCTTCTGCAACCTGCTCGACTCTGGTGACATCGGTTTATGCGGCGAAGAAAGTTTTGGCACCGGTTCTTCACACGTGCGCGAAAAAGACGGCATGTGGGCGATTCTGTTCTGGCTCAACTTGCTCGCAACCACAGGTAAAAGCGGCAATGAAATTCTGCGCGAACACTGGCAGGAATTTGGTCGTGATTATTACCAACGTTACGACTACTTTATCGAGGACGCCGATCAGGCGGCAGTGTTGTTCGCAGATTTGAAATCCCGTATCGAAACCTCGCCGCTCACACTGGCGGGCAATGCAAACTCTGACTTTGAGATTGCCCACTTTGAGATTTCTAAGGCAGACAGCTTCACCTATCACGATCCGGTGGACGGCAGTGTGTCAGAGAATCAGGGTTTACGTATCGAGTTCAGCAACAGCTCACGCATCGTTTACCGGCTGTCCGGTACCGGCACTGCCGGTGCAACGCTGCGCGTTTATCTGCAACACTACGAACCGCGCGAGAGTCACCAGCAACTCGACCCCACTGCCGTACTCACCCCACTGGGTAATCTGGCTTCGCACATCGGCGAAATCGGGTCGCGCACCGGCCTGAGCAAGCCGACCGCAGTGATCTGAGTTTCTCCGTTTGACGAACAAGGCTTGTCCGGCTGTCGGATGTCTCAATATGTCTAAAAACCGCGTCTAAAAGTCGCCTGCCCCAGTTTATTATGGCCTGACGCGGCGCTCGGTTCCGGTATCCGCGAGGATGCTGCTGGCAATCTCCTCAATCGATGAATGCGTCGTGTCGATATTTGGAATCCGGTAACGACGAAACAGCTGCTCGGCGGCCCTGAGCTCGTAGTTGACCTGCTGCACTGACGAATAGCGCCCGGTAGCCCTGCGCTCCTGACGAATCTGCACGAGCCGTGGCGCTTCGATGGTCAGACCGTACAACTTGTCTTTGTAAGGCTCGAGGACCTCCGGCAATTTGCCGGACTCCAGCTCATCCTCAGACAGCGGGAAATTGGCTGCATAAACGCCGTAAGTCAGCGCCAGATAAAGACATGTTGGTGTTTTGCCGGAACGCGACACGCCGATCAGGATCAGGTCGGCCTTGGCGTAGTCACGTACCTTCGCCCCGTCATCGTTATTCAGCGCAAAGTTGGTGGCCTCAATTCTCTCGTCGTACTGCTGCTCGTCGGTCAGACCGTGCGCCTTGCCCGAAGCGTGACTTGAACGCACGCCCAGCTCCGCTTCCAGCGGGGCAATGAAAGTCTGGAAGAAATCCAGAAACAGCCCCTCGGCGGGCAATAAATGTTCTCTTATGTCATCTCGCACCATAGTGCTGAATACAATGGGTCTCGCGCCTTCCTCCGCCGCCACTTTATTTATGGTCAGGACCGCCTCATCAGCCTTGTCAACGGTATCTACGAATGGCAGAGTGACCTGATTAAAGGCTTCGGCATCGAATTGCGTGAGCAAACTGTGCCCGAGCGTTTCTGCGGTTACGCCCGTAGAGTCAGAGATAAAGAAGACTGTTCTGCGATTCATGGCTTTCCGCCCGAAAAAATAAAGATAAACACCCCAAACCAGACCCCATTCCACCATTGCAAGATTGAGGAAGCAAACATTGGACGCTTACGTAGTTCCTTTGAACCAAGTCGGTATCGACGATATCGAGTTTGTCGGCGGTAAAAACGCCTCGTTAGGAGAGATGATCAGCGGCTTGTCACAAGCCGGTGTCATGGTACCGGGTGGTTTTGCCACCACCGCACAAGCATACCGCGAGTTTCTTGCGCACGAAGGTCTGGCCGACCGTATTGACGGACTGCTGTCTGAGCTCGATACAGAGAATCTCCAGCAGCTTGCAGAAACCGGCGCCACGATTCGTCAATGGGTACTGGAAACTCCGCTGCCGGAGCAGCTGCACAACGATATCCTCAACGCCTGGAAAGAAATGGCCGATGGCCGCGGCGATGACTTTGCCGTTGCCGTACGCTCATCAGCTACCGCTGAAGACTTGCCCGACGCGTCCTTTGCCGGTCAGCAGGAAACCTTCCTTAACGTGCGCGGTGAAGAACAGCTGTTCTGGTCTATCCGTCAGGTGTTTGCTTCGCTGTATACCGACCGCGCGATCGCGTACCGCGTTCATCAGGGCTTCGACCATAAAGACGTTGCGCTGTCTGTCGGCGTGCAACACATGGTCCGCAGTGACATTGCCTCCAGTGGCGTCATGTTCACACTCGACACCGAGTCAGGTTTCCGCGATCTGGTGTTCATCACCTCGTCCTACGGCCTCGGTGAAACCGTTGTGCAGGGTGCTGTAAACCCCGACGAGTACTACGTCTACAAACCGGCATTGAACGCCGGCAAGAAATCCATCGTCCGCAAAAACATCGGCAGCAAAGCCATCAAGATGATTTACAGCGATGGCAACAGCGATGAGTTCACCGAAACTGTCGACGTCGAACCCGAACTGTCTGCACAGTTCTCTCTGACCGACGCCGAAGTAGAGACTCTGGCCCGCTACGCCGTGACCGTTGAGGAACATTACGGCCGTCCGATGGATATCGAATGGGCAAAAGACGGTAACGACGGCAAGCTCTATCTACTGCAGGCCCGCCCGGAAACTGTACAGAGCCAGAAGGCTAACGGCGGCAACATCATCCAGCGCTACACACTGAAGAACCGCTCAGACGTGCTGACTGAAGGTCGCAGTATCGGTCAACGTATCGGTGCCGGCACCGCCAAAGTGATCGACCGTGTCGAAGACATGAACCGTATTCAGCCGGGTGACGTGCTGGTTGCGGACATGACCGACCCCGACTGGGAGCCGGTAATGAAACGCGCTTCGGCGATTGTGACCAATCGTGGCGGTCGCACCTGTCACGCAGCAATCATCGCCCGTGAACTGGGCATTCCCGCTGTCGTAGGCTGCGATAACGCCACCAGCAGTATTCCCGACGGCGCTGAAGTTACCGTATCGTGTGCCGAAGGCGACACCGGCTTTATCTATGAAGGCATGCTGGACTTTGAAGAGCAGCAGCTGCAGCTCGACAACCTGCCCGAAATTCCGGTGAAGATCATGATGAACATTGCGAACCCGGACCGCGCGTTCGGTTTCGCAAGCCTGCCTCACTCAGGCGTCGGCCTCGCCCGGCTGGAGTTCATCATCAACCGCATGATCGGAATTCATCCGAAAGCCCTGCTTGAGTTCGACCAGCTGGACGAAGGCATGCAGGACATGATTCGTCAGCAAACTGCAGGCTATGACGATCCGGTTGAGTTCTTCGTCGACAAACTGACCGAAGGCGTAGCTTCGATTGCCGCTGCTTTCGCGCCGGAACCCGTCATCGTGCGGCTGTCCGATTTCAAATCGAATGAATACGCCAACCTGATTGCCGGCAGTCGTTACGAACCGCACGAAGAAAACCCGATGATCGGTTTCCGTGGCGCGTCACGTTACGTTGATCCTTCATTCCAACCCTGTTTCGAACTTGAATGCCGTGCCTTGAAGCGCGTGCGTGAAGAAATGGGGCTGGATAACGTGCAGATCATGGTGCCGTTCGTTCGCACACTGAAAGAAGCCCAAGACGTTGTCGACCTGCTCGAAAAGTTCGGTCTGAAGCGCGGCGAGAATGGCCTGAAGCTCATCATGATGTGCGAACTGCCGACCAATGCCCTGCTGGCTGATCAGTATCTGGAAATGTTCGATGGCATGTCGATCGGCTCCAATGACATGACCCAGCTCACACTGGGACTGGACCGCGACTCAGCCCTGATCGCCGAGCACTTTGACGAGCGCGATCCGGCCGTGAAAGCCATGCTGAGCATGGCCATCTCCGCTTGCCGCAAAAACGACAAGTACGTGGGTATCTGCGGCCAGGGGCCTTCGGATCACCCGGATCTGGCGCAATGGTTGCTGGATCAGGGCATCGAGAGCATGTCTCTTAACCCGGACAGCGTAGTTGAAACCTGGATGATGCTTGCCGGGCAACAGGTCTGACGACGGCTACCGGCCAACCTGAAAAGGCATTAAAAAAGGCCCGGTGCAGTTTGCACCGGGCCTTTTTGTTTTTATGTGCTCAGCAATTACCAGCTGGATTTTTTGCGGAACTGCAGGCGCGGAATAATCAGACCGAGCAGAATGCCGATGATGATCACAATCGCACCGGCAACAAACCACTCACGACTCGCTCTTGAGCCCAGACGACGGTTATCGTCTTCAAGCTGCACGACCATCGCCTCGGTAGTAGACAGCGCCTGTTTCAAACGGGTGTTCTCACTGTCAAGCTGCACAGCACTGGCCGACACTTTGCGAATGCGCTCCAACTCTTTGCTGAGCTTTTCATTTTCAGCAGTCAGCTGACGCACTTCACGCTGCAGCGCCTGACGCTCATCCGACAGTTCGGCTACACGGCCAAGATCTTTCTCGAGCTGTGGCAGTCTTACCAGTGCCGGTGGCGACTTCAGCAGATAGCGATTCAGCACCCAGCCTTCTTTGCCATCAGGCGTTCTGACCTTGCTGTAACCTGCAGCCTCATCGACTTTAAGAACTTCGACCTGCGTGCCGCTTTTGAGCATACGCACGATCTTGTTACTGGTGCTCTTGCCCGAGCGCATGGTGAATTCGCCGCGGTCAGTCACCCAGCGGTCCTCTGCCGATGCCTGAGTAACGGGCAATAAAATGAAAAGCGCAGCCAATACGCCCGCAATACGGACACAACGAGTAGTAATAAATGCCATGGAGGCCTCAAAAATCTAAAGAAGTACTAAGAATGTCCCGGCAGAATGCCCCGGAAGTCTAAACAGCATCTGAATCGGGCGCCCAGCCCACTCAAATATCATCCGGACGACATAATGTCAGGGCAAAAACTTTAGCACAGGCGGGCTGTGAGGTCAGCGGATGAAGTGCTCCCGGTAGTGGCGCAATTCGTCAATGGAGTCGCGAATGTCTGCTAATGCCAAATGTTCCGAGGACTTAGTGACGCCCGCAGCGACTTCAGGAGCCCACAGGCCCGCGAGAATCTTCAGCGTACTGACGTCCAGATTGCGGTAATGGAACCAGGCTTCCAGCTCAGGCATTTCACGCGCCATGAAGCGGCGGTCCTGACAAATACTGTTGCCGCACATGGGCGAAGCCCCCTTCTCCACCAGCGGCAAGAGAAAATCGAGCGTCTGCTTCTCGGCATCCGCCACGCTATAAGGGCTTTGCTTAATCCGCCCGACCAGACCGGAACCGGTGTGCTGGCGGGTGTTCCACTCATCCATACCATCCAGCACTTCCTGCGGCTGATGAATAGCAACAACAGGACCTTCCTCGATGATATTGAGATCAGCATCGGTAACGATGGTGGCAATCTCGATGATAGAATCGTTTTGTGTATCCAATCCCGTCATCTCGAGATCGATCCAAATCAAGCGTGCTGCAGACTCACTCACTCTCTGAACCCCTGTCAGGCATTAGTCTCATACAGGCAATACTAGCAGCTTCCCCCTTCCACGTAGAGAGACGGCTTTGAACTCCGGCGAGCCACAAAACGGTTTGGAAAACGGTTTGGTCATCGCCAGCTACGGTCGTCGCGGCAAGTTGCTTGATGACAACGGCAACGTGCACCGCTTCCTTTGCAAAGGACGAAAAATAAAACCGGTCTGTGGTGATCGGGTGGAGTGGACAACCACTCACGACAACGAAACCGTTGTCGAAGCCGTTGCCGAACGCCGCAACGAACTGCAACGCTCCGGCCACAAAGGCAAGCCGGAGGTACTCGCGGCCAATGTCGATTTGTTGTTCGTCGTAATGGCGCACCAACCTGCGCCTGATCTGTTTGTCACCGACCGCTACCTTGCTGCGGCCCGCAGCATGGGTGCGGAAGCGATAGTTGTGCTTAACAAGGCAGACATCGGCTCGGTAGACCCGGAAATACTCAACGAGTACGAGCGTCTCGGCTACCGCACACTGCATGTGTCAGCGCGCAACAACGAAGGCACCGGTGCGGTGAAAGTGCATCTGCAGGACAAGTCCGGCCTGCTGGTCGGGCAGTCCGGCGTCGGTAAATCCTCACTGATTAATGCGCTGATACCGGATGCGGATGCGGCAGTCGCTGAGATTTCTGAAGCTTCCGGCGAGGGCCGGCACACTACCACCGCCTCGATGATGCACCGGATGGGTAATTCGGCCAGTGACGGCTGGCTGATCGACTCCCCCGGCGTCCGTGACTTTTTACCGTGGCTGGGCGACCCGCGGCAGGTGCAGGAAGGTTTTGTAGAAATAGAGAAAAAGGCTGAAGAGTGCCGGTTTGCGAATTGCCAGCACCTGCGGGAACCGGATTGCGCGGTGAAAGAAGCTGTTGAATCAGATGAGATCAGCCAACACCGCTACGATAGCTACAAACGCCTTTATCACATGACGGAAGAAGCTAAGCCCGGACCGGGCTGAATGCTGTCTACGCTTCGTCGAGCGACTTACGGCCGGCAATAGCCAGAGACAAGGTGTTGCTGTCGACGAACTCCAACTCGCCACCCAAAGGCACACCATGAGCAATGCGGGTGGCCTGTACGCCATGAGTGCGGGCCAGACCGGACAGATAACCGGCTGTAGCTTCGCCCTCTACTGTCGCACTGGTCGCAATAATTATTTCGCGAATATCACCCTGCTCCAGCTGCGATTCAAACAAGTGCAATCCCAGCTCATCAGGGCCAATGCCATCCAACGGAGATAAACGGCCCGACAACACAAAGTAGCGACCGTTGTAGGCAGCGGAATCTTCCACAGCAATAACATCAGCCGGACTTTCTACGATGCAAACGGTGGACTGGTCGCGGCTTTGCGCCGTACAAATCCAGCACTGCTCGGCCTCGGTCAGCATCCGGCAGGTGTTGCACTCGCTGATGGCATCCAGCGCCTCATCCATCGCTTTAACCAGACGCTTACCGGCTTCGCGGTCACCCTCCAGCAACTTGAACGCCATACGCTGGGCACTGCGCGGCCCGACGCCTGGCAGACAACGCAAGGCATCGAGCAAATCCTGTAACAGTGGTGAATAGGCCATCCGGAAGCGTGACCTTTAAAACGGCAGGTTGAGACCGCCCGGCAATCCCAGACCGGAGGTCATGCCCGAGTACTTCTCTTTAGTGGTTTCATCAACCTTACGCAGCGCATCATTGAAGGCCGCCACCAGGACGTCCTCAAGCATTTCTTTGTCGTCACCCAACAGTGACTGATCGATGTTCACACCACGCACTTCGTGGCGACAGGTCATAGTCAGACGAACCAGACCGCCACCGGCCTGCCCCTCTACTTCGGTATTCGCCAACTCTTCCTGAGCGACTTTGACCTGCTCCTGCATCTGTTGAGCCTGTTTCATGATCTGGCCCAATGGGTTCTTCATGGGTATTCCTTTCTAATCAAATTCTGTTTTGAGCTAATTCAGCGGTTTTATAGAGGCCTCATCAACACTGGCGTCCATCAGCTCCATCATGTCGCGGACATTTTTGTCGGTATTGATGTCCAGCCGTGCATCATCCAGCGCCTGCTGCTGCTGACTTGCCTCACGCCGGGCGACGGTATCACCCGCTTCTTTCTTAACCACCACATCAATGGTGACGCGCAACTCTTCGCCGAGGTAGTCCGACAAAGCTTTCGTCAAACGGTTCTTAAGGTTATCGCTGAGCAAATGACCGTTGGAATCATCGACGGACAAAGTAATGTGCCCGGGCTCCCGCTTTACCAGCGCGCTGTTTTGCGCCAGCTGACCGGCCATACCACTAAGTTGCAGACTATTAATCAACGCCGGCCAGTCAGCTGCAGATACCTGCTTTCCTGTGGCCGGAGACTGCTGAGCAGACTGCGCAGCGGCCTGCGCCGGAACGGCTGCCGGCTTTGCCGCAGACTGTGCTTCAGGTTTGTTTACCGGCTTTTTTGCCGCCTGCACCCCACCGGCAGTGGGAGCAGCAGGCACAACAGCGGCATCGCCTGGCGCAAACGCCAGCATGCGCAGCAGGCACATTTCAAAACCAAGGCGCGGGTCCGGCGCCAGATACAGGTCACGGCGTCCGGCTACAGCAATCTCGTAGAACAGCTGAATCAATTCGGGACTGAAACTGGAAGCAAATTCTTCAAACTCACCGAACTCGGTATCCGGGTCCAGTGAATCAATACCGGCCAATTGCACCACTGCCAGTTGCTGCAGCGTGGCCGCAAGGTCGGTGAGGACCGCCGCATAGTCGGGCACCATTTCATCGAGCGTGCGAATGACCGCCATCAGTCCGGCTGCGTCACCGGCTGCCAGACCTCCAAACAGCTCACGAATATGGCGTTGATCCAGACTGCCGAGCATTTCAGCAGCATCCTGATCAGTTAATTCATTGCCGCCGAATACCAAACCCTGATCAAGCAAGCTCAGCGCGTCACGCATACTGCCAGCAGCGGCCCGCGCCAAACGCTGAATTGCAGCTGGCTCAGCCGACAGCTGTTCCGCCGCGACAATCTCTGACATGCGGTCAGCAATCTGTGCTGTTGGCAGACGCTTAAGGTTGAACTGCAGACAACGCGACAACACCGTGATCGGCAACTTCTGCGGATCGGTGGTGGCAAACAGAAACTTAACGTGCGGCGGCGGTTCTTCGAGAGTCTTCAGCAACGCATTAAATGAATGCGTCGACAGCATGTGGACCTCGTCAATGAGGTAAACCTTAAAGCGACCATTGGTGGGCGCATATTGGACGTTGTCCAGCAGCTCGCGTGTGTCATCTACGCGCGTGCGCGAAGCGGCGTCCACTTCGATCAGATCGACAAAACGGCCTTCATCGATAGCAACGCAGGCGCTGCATTTCCCGCAAGGTTCGGCCCGGACGCCCTCCTCACAGTTCAGGGCTTTGGCCAGAATGCGCGCAATTGTGGTCTTGCCGACACCGCGGGTGCCGGAAAACAGATAAGCGTGATGGACGCGGTCGGACTCCAGCGAATTCACCAAAGCTTTGACCACATGGGCCTGACCGACCAGATCTTCAAAGGTGCCGGGGCGCCATTTACGTGCCAGAGCCAGATAACTCATCGCTTTTCTATACAAATCCTATAGTTACGGAGGCCGCGCAGAAATTGAAAGAGCCTGCGCCAGCCACATCCCGGCGCCCAGCGTCACCGCTACCGTTGCTCCCTTCCGGGCCTGGCGGAGTTCACGGTTGGCTGCCGCGGGAGGACCGGCGCAGACCAGATGGAAGGGTATGCGGTGAGCGCCCAATGAGCAAGCCAAAAGGGCCAAATCGCCCACTCTTTTTTGTGGTACTGCCACCCTCCGGCAGCAGCCCGTCAGCGGGAAATCCCCCTGCTTCTGTTGCAGACCAAATTCCGCTTGCTGCTGCAGATGCATCATGCTTTGCAAATCTGCGCGTTGTTTGCCAGCATTGAAGCAATACCACGCAGGAAGTGCCATAACCGGCACCCGCCAATACGGTCAGGATCGACTCATGTTAAAACGTTGCATCATGCTGCTGCTTACAGCCGCAGTTGTCAGTGGCTGCAGTTCAGCCCGCACTTCCGTTTCAGGTTCCTGGGACGACGACGACTTTCGCAGCACCAAGTACTCAAGAATACTGATCGTCACTTTGGCTGCCGATGCGGAGGGCCGTCAGCAGTTCAACTCGGCGCTTACCCGTAACCTGCGCGACAAAGGCGTTGAAGCCTGGTCGATACTGTCGCTGGCAGACTCAAAAACAGTGGTTACCCGCGAATTGGTACAGGAACTGGCTTCAGATAAACAATCTGAAGCCGTGCTGGTAACCCGCATCGTCAATCAGGAAGTCACCGCCAAAGAAATCACCGAGAAGAAAGACTCTGCTGTATCCCGCGGCACCTACTCAGGCGACATATACGGCGACTTAAGTACCGGCTCGACGTTCAATTTCGTGCAGGTCGATTACAAACCGGATATTGATGCAGAAGACTATATCGTTCCCGAACTGAGCCTGGGCCTTTCAACGACGCTGTATGACGTTGCCACCGAGGCTCCGGTATATACGATAGACAGCCGTGCCGAGAAATACACCGACACCTCAAAGATGATCAACCAACTGGCCGGGAAGATTGCCGGCGGCATCAGCGGTGCCGGCCTGCTTGCCCGCTAAACCAGTAACCCGCAAGCAGCAGCACAACACACATGGACGTGTCAGACAGCGTTTTCAGCCACAGTGAACTGTGGAGCACCTCACAACACTACCGCCCGACCGCAGCTACAGTATTTGCTGCGGGATTATGTCCTGCTGCCACCTTATTGCTGCTGTGAAGCTGCAATATCTGTCACAGCATTTATGAGCAACTGAGCAAACAAGTCCTGAACCTGAAGCCACCGAGTTAAATGAGCCGCTACGAATCAACAAACTACTCGCCGATGAGCGCTGGCAAAATTGCCGGCTTCGTCGCGATGATTCTTGTTGGCGTCGGTCTGGCGCTGCTCGCTGCTCCGGCTCTGTTCAAAATCGTACCCACCGATTTGTCGCGCACAGCTGTGCTGTTGCAAACCTTGCAGGACCCGCCGGGCGAACCTGAGTACGTGGTGTTTGGCAACAGTGTCATCATGCAGGGTATCGACACTAATGAACTCAGCACTTACCTGAAAGGTGACCCGCTGGGGTACAACCTCTCTTCCACCGGTCAGAACCTGCTCGAAAGCGCACTCTATTATCAGGAACTACCGGACAGCGTTAACACTGTTATCCAGTTCGTGCAGCCGGACCTGATGACCGGCGGTCCGATGATCGAGCCGCAAAAGTACAACGCTCTGTACATGTACGGCTACCGACCGGATGCCGACACCAGAAACCTAATCACCAGCGTCTTTCACACACCCGGCGAGAAACTGCTCAACATTGGTTATTTCGAACATGCGTTTGACTCCCGCTGGGCGGTTCGTCAGGCGATAGACACCTTTGTACGCAACACTGTGCGTTCTGACATGACCCTGGACGTCGCCCGGGATGATTTGTTTTTCCCAAGCTCCCGCGGCAACGCGAAATCAGAAGCCAAACTCAACATCGACTTGAAACGCGCCTATGAAGGCAAAGCCGATGACGAGTACAAATTCGTCACGCAGGGCCGCACCCAGCTAAAATTAATGATCGAACGGAACCGGCGTGAAGGTCGTCGTACCGTCATTGTTATTCCGCCGATCCATCCGCGAGCCAAAGAGTATGAACCCGCGGCACGGCGCGATGAGATTCACCGTCAGTTCGAAGTGTTCGCCGAGATGAATGATGTCGAGTTGATCAACACGCTTGACGCCGTGCCGGCCGAATTGTTCATCGATGCCCGTCACACGTCAGTCAAAGGTGCTGAACTTCTGACAGACCTGGTCGGTCGCGAACTTCAGGAACGGGGGTTCTGACGCATGCTGTTTTATACCCCCGTATTCCTTGCCTTCTCTATCGTCCTGCTGGCGACGCTCGGCATCGTGCACAGAAACGAGCCACGCAAACTGGTTCTGCTGATTGCCAGTTACATCTTCTACATGTGGTGGAACCCGGCTTTCATTCTGCTGATCATCTTCAGCACGGTGGTCGACTACATTGTCGGCGGCAAGATGGCCAACGAAGAAAGCAAAGCCAAACGGCGCACATTGCTGGTCATCAGCATGGTGTCGAACCTTGGCCTGCTGTTCTTCTTTAAATACGCAGGACTGTTCTCCGACAGTCTGCTTGGCATCATGCGGATGCTCGGATACGAGCCGTCCTGGGTGAGCGTCAACATCGTCCTGCCGGTCGGCATCTCGTTCTATACCTTCCAGACGATGAGCTACACCATCGATATCTACCGGCGCGAGATTAAAGCCACCAAGAGCCCGCTGGACTTCGCGCTGTTCGTCGCATTTTTCCCGCAGCTGGTAGCCGGCCCGATTGTCCGCGCGGCCACCTTCCTGCCGCAGCTGGAAAAAGACATCAGGATTTCCTGCGATCAGGCGACGTTCTTCCTGATCATGAGGGGTATGGCGAAGAAGGTTCTGATTGCCGACAACCTCGCCATATTTATCGACCCGGTGTTCTCTGCACCCGGTGACTGGCCCAGCATCATCATCTGGCTGGCCACCATCGGCTTTGCCATTCAGATCTATTGCGATTTCTCCGGCTACTCGGATATCGCCATAGGTATTGCCCGGATACTCGGCTTTACGCTGCCGCTCAACTTTAATCACCCGTATGTAGCCCGCAATCCGTCCGACTTCTGGAAACGCTGGCACATCAGCTTGTCGAGTTGGCTGCGTGACTATCTGTACATCTCACTGGGCGGTAACCGCGGCACCGCGATGATCACCTACCGCAACCTGATGCTTACGATGTTGCTGGGTGGTCTGTGGCATGGCGCCAGCTGGAACTTTGTTGTCTGGGGCTTCCTGCATGGCGCGATTCTGGTTGTGCACCGCCTGTACACGGGCTATCGCCTGCAACAGAACCCCGACTACAAACCGAATCAGGGCATGGTCGCCTACATTTGCTCATGGGCACTGATGCAATATTTCGTGCTGCTGACATGGATTTCGTTCCGCCTGACCGACTTCAATGACATGCAGACAGTCATGTACAAGTTCGTCGTCTTCGACTTCGACTTCGACATTGCCGGTCTTGGTCTGGGTGCCATGTCATTCTTCAGCACACTGACATTGATGGCCTGCTTCGTCGGACTGACCGCATTTTCTCAACGCAACGGTCACATCGAAAACCGCCTCGGTGAGTTACGTACCGGAGCGGCGATGGCAGTCTGCCTGCTCGCAGGTTTTGTGTTCTTCTACCTGTGGCCACTCGAAGAAGCACCCTTTATCTACTTCCAGTTCTGATCCGGCAGCCACTTCCCCCGGTCTCAATCCAATGACTCCGTTTCTGCTCTCACAAATTCTGGCAGGCGTGACGCTGCTGATCGGTATGGCGGCGTTTCAGTTCAGAAGCAGAGTTGCAATCCTGCGTGGCTGGTGCGTGGCAGCCATCGTCGCCGCTGTGCACTTTTACATACTCGGCAATGTTGAAGCCTGTGTGCTGGTTCTGATCACAGCCAGTCGGTTCCTGATCGCTTCGTTTACGACAGATAAGCGGCTGATGTACGTATTCCTGATTCTTTCGGTCACCGGCTACGCCCTCACCTACGAGGACCCGGTGAGCCTGCTGGCACTGGCGGCAACATTGATCGGCACCTTCGGCAGCTTTCGCAAGTCTGAAACAGCCGTGCGCGTATCGATGATGAGCACGGAAGTACTCTGGGCCGTCCACAACTACCTGGTGTGGTCACCGGTGGCACTGGGCATGGAAGTCCTGTTCTTCGCCAGTAACCTTATCGGTTTGATACGTCACCGGAATGCCGGGACCAAGCCATCTGGTGAAACAGGCCCGGATGAACCCGAAACCAATGAATCCGCCCTGTAGCAACGGACGAAAAGCTTTCTGGACTCTCCCGCTTCAGCCATTAGGCTTGCCCTATCTGCATATAACGGAACAAATCACATGCTTTCACTGGGTTTTCTGGCAATAGCAGTCGTCGACTTCTTCCTGCTCATCTGGGCGGTGAAGATGTGTATACGCTATCGCACTGCATCACTGTATCTGGCCACGATACCGCTGACGCTGCTGTGGTACGACAACGTGACCATCGCTATTGGCGGGCTGCTGGGTGAAGGACAGCCGCTGCTGGCAATGAACTATGTCCGCTTTATTGCCCACTACGCGCTGCTGCCGGCATCTATCGTCGCGGTCGCCACGATGACTCAGCAGGCGGGCTTTAAGATCGGTCAGATCAAGATTGGCAAGATCAACGTCATGATCGCTGTCTTTATTGGCATTGCAGTCTACTTTGCCTGGCACGACCTCACGCTGTTCTCGCAGGCAACCTTCTACCCGAGCTGCTTTGCCGACACTTTGCGCTACACAACGAGGATTGCCGAGTACACAGCGTGCTCACCCGATGCCGATATCGGTGCAGGTTCGTCAATTCCGCCAATACCGGCGATCTCGATGAGCCTGATGATGCTGATACTGGGTATCGCACTATGGATTAAGAAAGGTTGGAAATGGCTGGCACTGGGCACCGCAATTGCACTGCCGTTTTTCGGTGTGCCCTACTCCAGCACCGGAGGCATCTTCAGCAACGCCGGTGAACCGATTATCACCGGTTCCATCGTTGCCACTGCTGCCTGGTTGAGCGGCTGGCGCCCTGGCGCAGACAGCAACGAACAGAGCAGCAAACAAACAGGTTAAGGAACACAGCATGACAGACACAGACACCACCACCGCTGAAGGGATGACTCCGGAAGCTATCAGGAAAGACAAGCTAATCCGTTACAGCCTGTTCTTCATCGTGATGGGGATTTACACGATTCCGTTTTTCGGCGTGGCCGTTCCTGCACCGCCATGGTTTAACCAGCCCGGTGCCGGCTTCTACACCCTGCTGTTTATTCATGAATTCGGTGGCTTCATCTTTTTCGGGCACACCTTCTTCAGCAATATCTGGGCGATGAAAATCCGCATGAAGGGCGACCATGCCACCGGTGTAATGGCGCGTGCCATGCTCCGGAAAATGGCTCTGGGCATTACCGGTACCACATCGATCATCGTGCCGCTTGCCGGTCTGATGCTGACGGAATCCTTTTTCGGCGGCTTCTTAAACAACCCCTGGGCCGTTGACGCCTATATCGCCTTCTGGATCATGGCGGCATTGCAGCTGGTACCGGACATCATCCGCTACGCAGTAGACACCCACGCCGCCAACCCGAAACGCGATGTGAAACAGGCGGCCATCCGCGGTATCGGCTCCACCTTCCTGACCATCTACATCATCTGGTGCATGGTTACGAAAGGCGCCCTGATTTCCCCGCTGTTCCTGTAAACAACAGCGCGGGAACGCCCCCGCTTACACGCGCTTTGCAAATACGCCCGGCACTAAGCCGGGCGTATTTGTTTGCGGGCCCGCGATCGCCGCTCATGAGCTTCCTGAGGCCCCGTCTTTGGTGCGCAAACAACATTCCGTGCGCCTCAGCTTCAGACTGCAACCGGTCACAAAATAACTTAATAAAAACCCAATAAGTTATTGTTTTTATTATTCTTAACATAAGATCACTAGCAGAAAAAATGAGCAATTACCAGCAGAATTCAGCCCCCTTACGTGGTAACTTAGCGACAACTTTGGCCGGAAACTGACGGGGTCTCGCGGGGCCTTTCGTCGCACTGTATGCGCAAGCCGCTTTTCATTTTCCTCGCAATTTTGCTGGGCACCTGTTCCAAGCCCCCTACTCTGCTGGACGAGATCAAACAGCAGGGTGAATTGCGTGTGGTCACCCAGTTTTCGCCGACGACTACCTACGAAGGCGCTGACGGTCTGGAGGGGCCTGAGTACGACCTGGTCAAAGGCTTTGCCGACTTCATCGGCGTCGAACTCAAACACTACACCGTTGACCGCTTCACCGACCTGATCCCTGAGGTACAGAGCGGCCGCGCCCATGTTGCCGCCTCCGGTATTACTGTGACACCGGAACGCATGAAGTATGTTGATTTTGGTCCTGTGTACCAGAACGTCACCCAACAGCTCGTCTATAAACGAGGCACCTACAAACCGCGCAAGCTTGCAGACATTCAGGGCCGCCAGCTCGTTGTCGCTGCGGGTACCAGTTACATAGACACCATGCAGGTACTGCAAAACGAGAATCCTGACTTTGTCTGGATAGAGGACCCCAGCTCGGAAACAGAAGATCTGCTGATTCAGGTCGGTGATGGTGAAATCGATTTCACCGTAGCCGACTCGACCATCGTCCGCATTTTTCAGAACTTCTCACCGGGCATTCATGTAGCCATGCCACTGGGTGAGAAAGACAATCTCGCCTGGGCCTTTCAGAAACGCAGCGATAGCTCGCTGCTCGATGAGGCCGCGCAGTACTTCAACTACATCAAAACCAACGGCGAACTGGACCGCATTATTGACCGCTACTACGGTCACAACAGTCAGTTCGACTATGTGGGTACCCGCACCTTCAAGCGTCATATCAACAGCCGTCTCGACAACTATGCAGATATGTTTGCGGCGGCCGCCGACGAAGTCGGCACCGACTGGCGTCTGCTGGCCGCGATCAGCTATCAGGAGTCGCACTGGAACCCGTCAGCCATCTCTCACACCGGTGTGCGCGGTCTGATGATGCTGACACGTAAAACCGCTGAAGCCGTAAACGTTACTGACCGCACCGATCCGGAAGAAAGCATCCGCGGTGGTGCCCGCTATCTGAAGAAAATGCATGACCGGCTGTCTGACGAAGTACCGGAACCTGACCGCACCTGGCTGGCACTGGCAGCGTACAACGTCGGATTCGGACATCTGCAGGATGCGCGGGAAATCGTGCGCAGACAGCGCGGCAATCCCAATAGCTGGCTGGATGTGAAGCAGGTATTGCCGATGCTGGCCAACAAGGAATACTACAAAGACACCAAGTTTGGTTATGCGCGCGGCTGGGAACCGGTTCGCTACGTCGACAACATCCGCACCTACTACCAGATTCTCAGGTGGATGCCGAAAAAAGAGCTGCCGGGCTATGAAGCGCCTGAGGAACCGGCCGCCGATTCAGAAACCATCGCAGCTGCCACACCCGCCAAATTCAGAGAAACCGGTTAACCGGGTCTGCGGCTGCGAAAGAAGTCCTGCAGTAGCCCGCGGCATTCAGGCTCGCGAATACCACCTTCCACGTCAAGCTTGTGATTGAGCTTGTCCGAGCGCATCAGCTCGAACACTGTACCGCCGGCACCGGCTTTGAAATCCTGAGCGCCGTACACGACTCTGGACACCCGGGCATTTACCAATGCACCTGCACACATCGGGCACGGTTCGAGCGTCACGTACAAAACGGTATCATTGAGGCGGTAATTTTTAAGTGCCACACCGGCATCACGGATCACCCGCATTTCGGCATGCCCACTGGGATCATGGGTACTGATAGGTGCATTACCCGCCGCAGCGATGACTTCGCCGTCTTTAACCAGAACCGCCCCTACAGGCACTTCACCAGCGGCTTCAGCAAGCTTCGCCTGCTCGATAGCAAGCCCCATATACTCTTCATCAGAGAGCACGGAGGCCACGTATTACTCCCACTCGATAGTGGCAGGCGGCTTACCTGAGATGTCGTAGGTTACGCGGGAGATACCATCCACTTCGTTGATGATCCGGCGCGACACATGATCCAGGAATTCATACGGCAGATGAGCCCAACGGGCCGTCATGAAATCGATCGTCTCGACCGCGCGCAATGCCACAACATAGTCATACTTGCGGCCATCGCCCATAACACCTACAGATTTCACGGGCAGGAATACGGCAAAGGCCTGACTGGTTTTGTCGTACAGGTCGGCCTCACGCAACTCGCTGATGAAAATGTCGTCCGCAAGACGCAACAGATCGGCGTATTCCTTCTTCACCTCACCGAGGATGCGCACACCAAGACCTGGTCCCGGGAACGGATGGCGGAACACCATCGATTCCGGGAGCCCGAGTTCCAAACCGATCTTGCGCACTTCGTCTTTGAACAAATCACGCAACGGTTCGATCAGTTCAAACGCCATGTCGTCCGGCAAGCCACCTACGTTGTGGTGCGATTTAATGACATGCGCCTTGCCCGTTTTGGAACCTGCAGACTCGATAACGTCAGGATATATGGTGCCCTGTGCCAGCCACTTGATCCCCGACAGTTTCGCCGCTTCCGCGTCGAATACTTCGATAAACAGACGACCGATAATCTTGCGTTTCTCTTCAGGGTCGGTCACGCCTTCAAGCTCACTGAGGAACAGTTCTTCGGCATCAACCCGGATCACCTTCACACCGAGGTTCTTCGCGAAGATTTCCATCACCTGATCGCCTTCATGCAGACGCAGCAGGCCGTGGTCGACAAAGACACAGGTCAGCTGATCACCAATGGCTTCGTGCAACAGCGCTGCGACAACAGAGGAATCAACACCGCCGGACAGACCCAGCAACACCTGATCGTCACCCACCTGTTCGCGGATACGGACGATGTCGCGGGCCACAATGTTGCCGGGACGCCAGGTGTCCGGACAGCCGCAGATGTCGTGAACAAAACGCTCAATGATGCGTTGACCCTGATCGGTATGAGTCACTTCAGGGTGGAACTGCAAACCGTAAAAGCGGCGGTTCTCATCGGCCATACCCGCCAGCGGTGCATTGCCGGTACTGCACATTACTTCGAAGCCTTCAGGCAGGGCTTCTACACGGTCGCCATGGCTCATCCAGACATGCAGCAGATTGCCCTGCTCGTTCTCGCCATCGCTTAAGCCGTCCAGTAGCGTATGCTGACCATGGACATTTACCATTGCATAACCGAATTCACGCTCGTTGGAAGGCTCTACTGCGCCACCCAGCTGAGCCGCCATAGTCTGCATGCCGTAGCAGATACCCAACACCGGGATACCCAGCTCAAACACCTGCTCAGGCGCTTTCGGCGGCTCGTCCAGATTGACCGACTCGGGGCCACCCGACAGCACAATGCCGTCCGGCTTAAATTCTTCGATATGTTCCCAGTCGACGTCCCACGGGAAAATCTCGCTGTAGACGCCTGCTTCGCGAACGCGACGGGCAATAAGCTGAGTGTACTGAGAACCGAAATCGAGAATCAGAATCCGGTGCGCAGCAACTTCGGAAACAGTTTTATCCATGTTTCTTTAAATTCAGAAAAAGCTAAAAGACATCAACGACCACAACGTCATTGATCATTACCAAATGCATTAATCGGTGCGGTAGTTCGGTGCTTCTTTAGTAATCGTTACATCGTGCGGATGACTCTCACGCATACCGGCATTGGTAATACGCACAAAGCGCGGCTTGGAGCGCATCTCTTCAATGTTGGCGCAGCCGGTGTAACCCATCGCCGCACGCACGCCACCGATAAGCTGATGCACAATCGCGATCACACTGCCCTTGAACGGCACACGACCTTCGATGCCTTCCGGCACCAGTTTCTCAAGCTGCTCTGCAGAGTCCTGGAAGTAACGGTCGGAAGAACCGTGCTGCCCGGACATAGCACCCAGAGAGCCCATGCCGCGGTACGACTTGTAAGAACGGCCCTGATACAGCTCCACCTCACCCGGTGACTGCTCGGTACCGGCGAACAGGCTGCCGATCATCGTGCAGTTGGCTCCGGCGACCAGCGCCTTGGCAATGTCACCTGAGTAGCGGATACCGCCGTCGGCGATACACGGGATGCCGGATTTCTTCAGCGCTTCGGCGACGTTGCTGACTGCCGTCAGCTGCGGTACACCAACACCGGCAACGATACGGGTGGTACAAATAGAACCGGGACCAATGCCGACTTTCACACCGTCAGCACCGGCTTTAACCAGATCCAGCGCCGCATCAGCGGAAATGATGTTGCCTGCAATAACCTGTAGGTCGGGATAGTCGGCCTTCACCATTTTCACCCGCTCAATCACACCCTGAGTGTGACCGTGGGCAGTATCAACAATGATGACATCAACGCCGGACTCAGCCAGTAAATGCACGCGTTCTTCGGTGTCACCACCGGTACCTACGGCAGCACCCACACGCAGCGCCCCGGCGGAGTCTTTACAGGCCAGCGGGAAGTCGGTGGCTTTCTGAAAGTCTTTGGCGGTGATCATGCCGCACAGTGCGAAGTCGTCGTTCACCACCAGCACTTTCTCAATGCGGTGTTTGTGCAGCAACGCCAGCACTTCTTCTTCGTCGGCACCCTCTTTCACGGTAACCAAACGGTCACGCGGAGTCATAACGGATGAAACAGGTGCATCAAGCTGGGTTTCAAAACGCAGGTCGCGGTTGGTGACAATGCCCATCGTCTCGCCGCTCTGAACTACCGGCACACCGGAGATGCCTTTCGCCTGAGTCAGTTCGATGACTTCACGAATGGTCTTGTCCGGCGACACAGTGATCGGCTGGCCGATGATGCCGCTTTCGTATTTCTTCACGCGGCGTACTTCTTTCGCCTGCGCTTCAGGGCTCATATTCTTATGAACGATACCGATACCGCCTTCCTGCGCCAGCGCGATGGCCAGACGGGATTCGGTGACGGTATCCATTGCTGCGGAGACCAGCGGGATATTCAGGTCGATTTCAGCAGACAAACGGGTTTTTAATTCAACTTCGCGTGGCAGAACGTCCGAATATTCCGGCTGCAGCAGTACATCGTCGAAAGTAAGCGCGTCTTCTACAATTCGCATGGCTATCCCTTAAACATGCCGTCAAAATGACGAGGTGGTATCAATAGCTTCGCAGAGATCAGAATGAGGCCAAAAGAGGTTCAACCAGTTCAACCAAAAGCGGTTCAAAGTGAGCCTAATTGGCAAGTCCTGCCTGCAGATAAACCGGCAATGTTACGCGACCGCGAAAACCGCGTAAACTATTGCCTGACAATAATTTCAGCCGTTCCCTGACAATCTCCCCGTATCCATGCGCCAACCCTCAGCAACAGACATCATCACAGTCAGCGAATTGAACCGCCGGGCGCGCTTTGCGCTGGAATCCGAGGTGCCCGAAGTCTGGATTGAGGCAGAGATCTCGAATCTGGCCCGGCCAGCCTCCGGGCACCTGTATTTCTCGCTGAAAGACGACGCTGCTCAGGTCCGTTGCGCAATGTTCCGCGGCTCCAACCGGCGCCTCGCCTTCACCCCGGAAAACGGCATGGCCGTGCTGATTCACGCCAAAGTCGGCTTGTATGAGCCACGTGGCGAGTTCCAGCTGGTCGTCGACCATATGGAGGAAGCCGGCGAAGGCCTGCTACGCAAACAGTTTGAGATGCTGAAGCAGCAACTGGCTGATGAAGGGCTGTTCGACCCGACACACAAGCAAGAACTCCCGGAACTCCCGCAGCAGATTGCTGTAGTAACTTCTCCCAGCGGGGCCGCGATCAGAGATGTGCTTCACATACTGGAACGGCGCTTCCCTTCCGTACCGGTCTTGATTTACCCGACTGCGGTACAAGGTGAAACCGCAGCACTGCAGATAGCACGCGCAATTGCCGCAGCCGATAATGATGACAACGATCTGATTATTGCCGGACGCGGCGGCGGCTCATTGGAAGACTTGTGGGCATTCAACGAAGAGCCTGTCGCCAGAGCCATCTTCGCGTGCGCCACCCCGCTGATCTCCGCGGTCGGTCATGAAACCGATTTCACCATCGCCGATCTGGTGGCCGATGTTCGCGCGCCGACACCATCGGGTGCTGCAGAACTGGCAGTGCCCGACCGCAACGATTGGTTGCGACAACTGACAAGCCGTGAACAACAAATGCAGCGTGCCCTGTCACGCATCATGGAACAGCTGGCCCAGCGCGCCGACAATCTGCAGCACCGCTTATCCCGCAGCCATCCGGGCAACCTGCTGAATCAGCAGCGGCAAAAAATGAATGAACTGCTGCGCCGTCTGGCGAGTGCTGCCAAAGAACAGGTGGGCGCCGAACGCTGGCGTCTGTCGGAAAGCGTGCGGCGTCTATCGCTGCAGTCACCGGTCAGCCGCGTGCAACTGTGTGCGGCGCGATTGCAAAGCAATCAGCAACGGCTAACGAGAGCTATGCGACAACAATTGGACAGCCACAACAATCGTTTCGGCCTGCTTGGCTCGAAACTGCACAGCGTCAGCCCGCTGGCAACCCTCGACAGAGGCTATGCGATGGTGACCGGTGAAGACGGCAGTGTAATTGCAGACAGCAGTTCACTGAAAGAAGGACAGGAAGTTAAAACCCGCCTCGCTAAAGGCAGTTTTACCAGCGTGGTGAAGTCACAGAAAAAAGACTGACAGCTTAGGCGAAGAACTCGGTCACGATCGGCCGCAAGCCGTCCATGTCCACCAGGAACGAATCGTGTCCGTGGATCGAATCCATCTCCACGTAGCTCACATCCTTCGAAGGATCAGCTGCAGAAATACCTTCTGCTAATTGTTGCTGCTGATGCACCGGGAACAACAGGTCGGTTGCAACACCGATAACGGTGACCTTTTGCGGACCGACGTTCGCATAAGCAGCCTCAAGCGAACCACCATGCTCCGCCAGATCAAACAGATCTGATGCACGGGATAAATACAGATAGCAATTCGGGTCGAACTGACCGGTAAATTTTTGTGCGTGCGCTTCAAGATACGATTCAATCTCGAAATCGAGAGCGAAACCGTCGCCTGCCTTGCGTTCCTCGGGTACCCGTTCGCGACCAAAACGCTGCTCCCACTCTTCCGCAGAGCGATAGCTCACCATGCCGATCTTGCGGGCCAGACGCATACCTGAGATCGGACCGGCACCCAGCGGGTAATTGCCGTTCTCGTACGCCGGGTCTTTGCGAATCATTTCCCGCTGCATAGAGCGCAATGCAATGGAAAACGGCAACGAACGCGGACCGCTGGAAATCACCAGCAAGCTGCGACTCGCTTCCGGATACATCGTGGTAAATGCCAGCGAAGTCATACCGCCCATCGACGGACCAACCACCGCATGCAACTGTTCAATACCGAGATGCTCAATCAGTTTCATGCCGGCGGTAGCGATGTCTTCCAGAGACAACATCGGGAAGTGCAAACGGTACGGCTCGCCTGTTTCAGGATTAGTGCTGGACGGACCGGTAGAACCAAAGCAACTGCCAAGCGAGTTCGCGCAGATCACAAAATAGCGACGCGTATCCAAAGGGCGCGAGGGACCGACGATGTCTTCCCACCAACCCGGAGACGCATCTTCTTCAGACGAAGTAGCATGAGCCGAAGGCGACAAACCGGTAAAGATCATTACCGCATTGTCTTTCGCTTCGTTCAGCGTACCCCAGGTCTCGTAGGCGATCTCCGGCGACTGAATCACGCCGCCGCGATACATCTCGAAGTCACCGTCGATTTGGAATGTTTTTCTTGCTCTACTCACGATCACGTCTCTGTAGACAAATACTCCGGACCTCGAACACCTGCGAGGCAACCGGATTGAATCAGGCGCGTATTATGCGGCAGTCGGGAAAGCCTATTGTGATCAATGCGTTATATCCTCATAACGCCCCAATCAACAGCTTCCAACTATTTGTTTTTCTTAGTGAAATTCTTCAGGCGCTCACGCTTGCGCTGCTGCCTGGGGGTGAGCTTGTTGCGGCGTCCGGCAAAGGGGTTGCTGCCGGTTTTAAGCTGCAGACGAATCGGTGTACCGCGCAGGCGGAACGCCTTGCGGAATGCATTGATGAGATAGCGACGGTAACTGCCCGGTAACCGGTCAGTCTGATTACCATGTACCACGATCACAGGGGGACGTTTACCACCCTGATGCGCATAGGTCAGCTTGACCCGGCGGCCGCGAACTACCGGTGGCGGGTGTGCCATAACTGCATCAGACAAAACATCATTCAGCTTGTTGGTTGGCAAGTCACGTGTAGCTGCGAGCGCTGCTTTGCGCGCGCTCTTTAACAGGTCGCGGATATCGCTGCCATGTAACGCCGATACAAAATGAATGTCGGCAAAATCAAGAAACGGCAACCGTCTTTCGATTTCGCTGTGAATGACTCCGCGGTCGTGACCACGCAGTCCGTCCCATTTATTGATACCGACAGCGACTGCCCTGCCCCGCTCCAGCACCAGACCGATGAGCGATACGTCCTGCTCGGAAACACCCTGACGGGCATCCAGCAGCATGATCACCGCATCGGCATCTTCAATAGCTTGAAGCGCTTTCACCACGCTGAACTTCTCGATGGTTTCCTGCACCTTGGCGCGACGGCGAATACCGGCCGTATCGACCAGTACGTAATCCTGTCCTTCAGCGGCAAACGACACGTAGATACTGTCGCGGGTGGTACCGGCAAGGTCGGCAGCAAGCACCCTGTCCTCGCCTACCAGACGATTGACCAGCGTTGATTTACCAACGTTCGGGCGGCCGACTACGGCAATCTTCATGCCCTCCGGTGTTTCAGCCTCTTCGGCATCGCCTTCATCAGCCTCCGGCAACGATGCGCGGATACGCTCGACCAGTGCGGCAACACCGTCGCCACGTTCAGCAGAAATAACGGAAGGCTCGTCGAAACCAAGCTCGTAGAAATCGGCAGCGACGGTTTCGGGCTGACGATGCTCGCCCTTGTTGACCACTAACAGCACATCTTTACCTGCACGGCGCACGCGGTCTGCCACGTATTCATCACCCGCAGTCAGGCCGCCTTGACCATCCACCAGCAAAGCAACTACATCAGCCTCATCTACGGCCAGATCGACCTGCTTGTCCATCAGCCGCGAGATATCGTCGCGGTCGCCGGTTAGACCACCGGTGTCTATCACAATAAATGGGTCGTAGTCGTCGCTGGGTTTACTGAAGCCGTACAGACGGTCGCGGGTCAGCCCCGGAAAATCAGCCACCAGCGCATCGCGGGTGCCTGTCAGCCGGTTAAACAATGTGGACTTGCCCACATTTGGCCGGCCAATGAGTGCGACCGCGGGCAGCATTGTTATTTCCCTTTCGTGCCGGTGATCTTGAACGCAACCAGCTTGCCGCCGTCGTTAACGACGTACAGCATGTCATTGCTCACGAGCGGCGCAGCAGAAATCGGATCACCGCCGGCTTTAGCCCGTGCCTGTAACTGGCCGGTCAACGAATCAAACCAGTGCAAGTAGCCTTCAAAATCGCCGACAACCACAGACTTGGCTTGTTTGGCGGGGGCAGAAATCTGGCGGTTCAGCAGTACGTCACTGTTCCACAGTTCACGCCCCGACGAACTGCTGAATGCAGCGAGCTTACTGTCCGTCGTGCTGACATAAACCGCTGAAAAGTCGGCATCGATACCGGCATAACTGGACACATCAACCGACCACAGCGACTGACCGCCGCCCACAGCAACCCCGGCAAGACGACCCTGATAGCTTACAGCGAATACGTCGTTGCCGACGACTACCGGTGCCGAGTTCAAATCGATCAGACGCTCAATTTCCGTACGACCACTTGGGGGCGCCAGCATGACATCCCACAACTCGTCACCGTCAGAAATATCGAATGCGGCGAGGCGGCCATTATCGAAACCGCAAATAACCGCCTGGCCACTGATAACCGGTGATGACGTACCACGAAGCGTTAATCGCGGCACAGACTTCTGCACCAGCCAGACCTGCTCACCATCACGCTGATCCAGCGCCAGCAACTTGCCGTCAACGGTGCGCACGATTACCAGGCCATTACCGATGGCCGGTGCTGCGAGAACCTCACTGGCCACGTCCTTGCGCCAAATTTCACTACCATCTTCAGCAGATAACAACACCACGGTGCCGGAAATAGAGCCGACAGCAACTACGCCATTGTTTACAGCTGCACCACCGGACAACGGCAGTTTGGTTTTAACCGACCAGCGCTTCTTGCCTTTGGCCGCTTCAAACGCCGCGATCTTGCCGTCATGTGCAGCTGCAACCACAATGCTGCCATCACTGCCGGGGCCTAATGACAATCGCAGCAGGTCAGCCCCGTCGCCAATGCCTTTGCTCCATGCCTTCTTAACCTTCAGCGTGGCTTTAAAACGCTCAAGCTCTGCCGGCGGATTCGGATCGTCGTCACCCTTGAAAAAACTGCAGCCACTCACGAGCAGCACCGCGGCCAAAGCCACGATGGATCGAGTCAGAATCTGTGGTGAAAGGCGCAAACCGGATTGCATCATTCAACAACCGCCGGTTCAGCTGCGGCAACAGGCTCAGACACAGCGATGCTGTCGAGTTTCACCTGGACATACCCTGCCTGCGGGAACCCCGGTCCGGCCGCTTCGAGCGCAGTCTGATATTCAATTCGTGCACCTTCCAGATCGCCACGTGCGTACGCAATGTCGCCCCGGAGATCCGCGAACAACGGGGCAAAAGCATCATCGCCACTGTAGGCAGCTTCATCGGCAGCGGCTTCGAGATTACCGTTATGCAGTTGCACACGCCCCAGACGCAGCTTTGCGAGTTTGCGCAATGCTTCATCAGAGCCGCCGTCGATCAGACGCTGCAGAACTTCGATCGCACCTTCAGCATCGTTCTGCTGCATCCTGGTCATCGCCAATGCCAGCTCGGCATTGTCCGCATAGGGTGTAGACGCATACTCGGTGGTCAACAGGTCATGCACTTCTTCGGCTTTGTTGTAGCGATCCTGATTGATTGCGATAGCCATCTCTTCGAAGGCAATTGACGCCTCACCCGCGGTAATCGCTTTAGACTGCTGCCAGGCCTCCCAGCCAAACAAACCGCCGATACCCAGAATCAAACCGCCCGCGATGTACAGGCCGTTCTCTCTCCACCAATTTTTGACGAGTTCCGCTTGTTGCTCGTCTGTCAGATTTTCATCAACCACTTCTACAGTGTCCCTGATTATTTAAGTAAATAAGTCCGGCCCTTCAGGCAACCGGCAAAGCATCCCGGAGGGTTGCCGCCAGATCCTGCTGCGCCACTGTCGATTGCTCACCGCCACGCAACGGCTTAACCGTTACCGTACCGGCAGAAATTTCATCATCACCGAGAACCAGCGCAACATCTGCGCCGCTCTTGTCGGCTTTCTTAAACTGCGACTTGAAACTGCCGCCCCCGCAGTGCATTTCCACCCGTACCGCCGGTAATTCGTTGCGCAACTGTTCGGCCAGTGTAAACCCGGCAGCAGCCGCGTCGTCACCAGCCAACACGACGTATACGTGCGGGCTTACTGCGCGCGGCACAGTATCCAATTGCTGGCACAGCGCCACCAGACGCTCGAGACCAATCGCCCAACCGATAGCCGGGGTCGGTTTACCGCCCATCTGTTCGACCAGTCCGTCATAGCGGCCGCCCGAACATACGGCACCCTGAGAACCCAACTGATCCGTCAGCCACTCGAATACTGTGCGCGAATAATAATCCAGACCACGAACCAGACGCGGGTTCACGGTATATGAAATACCGGCGGCATCCAGATAAGCCTGCAATGCGGAGAAGTGCTCGCGGGATTCATCGTCCAGATAATCGGTAATCTGCGGCGCATCGGCGATTAAGTCCGCCATCGCCGGGTTCTTGCTGTCGAGAATACGCATCGGGTTACGATGCAGACGCTGCTTACTGTCTTCATCCAGCAACTCTTCATGCGCAGAGAAATACTCCAGCAGCTTGTCTTTGTAGCCGGCACGCGATTCAGGCGTGCCCAGCGAATTGATCTGCAGATCGAGACCTTCGATGCCCAGCGCCTTCCAGATACGGGCCGACATCATAATCATCTCGGCATCGATATCAGGTCCTTCAAAACCCAGCGCCTCAACGTCGAACTGATGGAACTGGCGGTAGCGACCTTTCTGCGGCTTTTCGTAGCGGAACATCGGACCGGTAGTCCAGATTTTCTGCTTCTGATTGTGCAGCATACCGTTACTGATACCCGCACGAACCACGCCCGCAGTCGCTTCCGGACGCAGGGTCAGACTTTCGTCATTGCGATCGAGAAACGTATACATCTCTTTCTCGACGATGTCGGTCACTTCACCGATCGAACGCTTGAACAGTTCGGTGCGCTCGACCAGCGGCAAACGCAACTCGTTGTATCCGTAAGACTGCATGGTCTGCTTCAGCACAGACTCGATGGCCTGCCATACCGGGGTTTCCTCCGGCAGCACATCGCTCATCCCTCTTACGGATTTTAAAATCTCAGCCATTAAACCTTCTCAAACGTCAGCGGCAGCAAACAACACACGCCGGACTATTCAATCTCAAACCGTGCCAGCTTGCCGCGGATAGCCGCAGACGGCACTACAAACAATTCGTCATCAACATAGACGCTGGCAGCGCCGACATCGCCGATCACCACGCTAAACGGAGCTTCTCCGCTCACGCTGCGCACACTGCCCGCAGCCTGCTCGCCCACCAGCAGACGACCATTGGCGTCCGACACCTCGACCCAGCAGTTGCCGCTGAACTCAAAACGCAGTTCTGTTCCGGCAACAGCTGATGCCGCTTCTGCAGCCTGCCCGGCCGCATCAACTTTTGACGGCGCTTCTGATGGCACTTCTTCTGTGGCCACTTCATTCATCGGCAGCACGCTCACCGGGGCATCATTTTCAACCGGCGCAGACATTTCAGTTGCAACATCGCCCGGCACCGACATCCCAGGTACCGGCATCATGGTGTCGGCGGCGGGTGATTCCGGCATAGCACTGCCGCGGATAACCTCAGGTTCGCTGTCACCAAAGAAAAACACGACGGCGAGGGTCACTGCTGCGATGACCAACAGCGCAATCAAACCGAGCTGAGCAAGATTCGAAGACTTAACCCGCTCTTCCTTCAGCGGCACACCCTGCCACTCGTCCTCACTGCCAAACTGCTCTTCATAAATAACAACCAGCTTCTCTTCACCCATGCCCAGCAGCCTGGCATAGGCCCGCAAATGACCTTTGATAAAGACCGGCGCACCCAGCGAAGAAAAATCTTCCTGTTCGATCGCCTCAACTACCGACTCTTCCAGTCGCAGTTCATTGGCCGCATCTTTGAGCGACATAGAGCGCGCTTCACGCGCCTCAGCAATCAGCCGGCCCAGCCCCCTTTCGTCCTGCTCCCGCTCACCTTCCTGAGCGCCGTCCGGCAACTCCGCTACGTCGGTATCGTTGTCGTTCGTTACGGACATTTAGCGCAGGCCCGATTCCTGAAGTTTCAGTGCTTCCGGCGAGGTCGGGTATTTTTCAATCAGCTGACTCGCGTACTCTTGTGCGGCACGGGTATTGCCCAACTCTGCCTCGCTGCTACTCAGCAGGAACAACGTCATCGGGCTTGGCTCTTCCATCAGCGCCATAGTCCGCTCCAGGAAAACCCGCGCCTGCAGGTATTGGCCCTGCTTGTAAGCCAGAGCACCCAACTGCAGCATGATGGCAGGGTTATTCGGGTCGGCCGCCATCGCCGTGCGCAAATAGGTTTCTGCCCGCTCCGGGTCGGTGTCCGCAGCACAACGAGCTGCATTGAAGTACAGAATGTTGCGGTTTTCATTCAACGGAATGCGGATAGCCTGATCGAAATACTTCAGCGCCCGGTTCACTTCACCGCGCTCAAAGCAAAGAAACGCTGCGTAGTCGTTAATGATGCCCGGATCCCGCGGTGCCAGATCGACAGACTTGCGGTAGGCAGGCTCTGCCTCATCCATTTCGCCCATAGCCTGATAAACACGGCCAAGCATCTGATGTGCCTCAGGCAGATCGGGTTGCTGTTCGAGCGCTTTCTCCAGCTTCTCGCGTGCAGCCGTCATATTGCGCTGCTGGTAGTAGGAGATACCCAGCTGCAGATTCAGTCCTGCAGCCTCTTTAAGGTCTGCCTCTGTTTCAGGCTCACCTACGGTGGTAGTCACACAACCACTTATAACCGCAGCAACAATGCTGAAACCGGTCAGCAGAATCAGCTTCGGCAAAAATTTAGTCATCTTATTCATCAAAATTGGCATTACTGTTGGTCTACCGTATGAATCAATTTCTTCGCGAGAGGTACCCGGACCTTATTGTCCAGTTTTCCGGCCAGTTGACCACAGGCAGCATCAATATCGTCGCCGCGCGGGCGTCGGGTTACGGTGATGATGCCCTGATCAAGCAACACCTTTCTGAACGCATCGATCACCGGCTGCTCAGTGCGCTGGTAAACAATGCCTTCAACAGGGTTAAACGGAATAAGATTTACTTTGGCAGGACGCCCCCGCAGCAGGCGTGCCAGCTGCTTCGCATCTTCGATTGAGTCGTTCACATCTTTCAGCATGATGTACTCAAACGTAATAGCTTTGGCATTGGTGTCGCGGGCGTAATCCCAGCAGGCTTCCAGCAACTCTTCGATCGGGTGACGACGGTTGATGGGCACCAACTCGTTACGCAACTCATTGTTAGCCGCGTGCAACGAGATCGCCAGCGCCACGTCCGACACCTCGGACAGCTTGCGGATCTGCGGCACCAGACCGGATGTACTCACGGTGACCCGGCGGCGTGACAAAGCAAAACCCAGATCGTCGGTCAGCAAATCACAGGCACGCGCCAATTCACGGAAGTTCGCCAGCGGCTCGCCCATGCCCATAAACACGATATTGGTTACGCGCCGCGGTTCGTCGCCCGTTTCAGCCGCATCAGCCTCAAGCTGCTGCTGCGCGATCAACACCTGACCGATGATTTCAGCCGCCGACAGGTTGCGGTTAAACCCCTGCCGCCCCGTTGCACAGAACGGGCAATCCATCGCACAACCTACCTGAGACGACACACACAGGGTGCCGCGATTCTTCTCGGGGATATAAACGGTCTCGATATCCTGACCGCCACCGACATTGATAGCCCATTTGATGGTGCCGTCGGTGGAACGCTGCATCGTTTTGATGTCGGGCAGATCGAAACAAACACTCTCCGTGAGTGCGGAACGAAGCTTCTGACTGAGATCAGTCATCTCATCGGGTTGCAGTACGCTGTTCTGATAAACCCAGCGCATCACCTGACGGGCCCGGAAGGGCTTTTCGTTCATGTCGGCAAAAAAGCCTTCCAGATCTTTCCGGGGAAGACCCAGCAGATTGGTTGCAGCGGCTGACATGAATGAAAAAACCTTAAGGGCTAAAGGTTGGCCGGTAACGGTCACAGCATTCTGCGACCGTCACCGGCAAGCCTGTTAACGAGTGCGCGGGCAGACGCCGTCGCTGCCAAAGAAGAAAGCAATTTCTTCAGCGGCAGTATCCGGGCCGTCAGAACCGTGACAAATGTTTTCTTCAATGCTGTCAGCGAAGTCTGCACGGATGGTGCCGGCATCAGCTTCAGCAGGGTTGGTCGCACCCATCAGGTCGCGGTGCAGAGCAATAGCGTTGTCGCCTTCCAGAGCCGACACAACGACAGGACCTGAGGTCATGTATTCAACGAGATCGTTGTAGAACGGGCGCTCCGCGTGCACCGCATAGAAGTCCTGAGCCTGCTCTTTTGACAGGTGGATCATTCTTGCGCCAACAATCTGCAAACCGGCTTTCTCGAAGCGGCCATAGATTTCGCCGATCAGGTTTTTCTGTACGCCATCGGGTTTGATGATGGACAAAGTTCTTTCAGTGGCCATTGTTTCTGTGGTCCTTAACTAGTTACTGTGATTGATAAATAACGTCTGCCTGGATACCGGGCTTATGCGCCGGACAGATCAGACGTTGAAACTTTCCCCGCAGCCGCACTCACCGGCCGCCAGCGGATTCTTGAATTTGAAGGCCTCGTTCAAACCTTCTTTGACGAAGTCGACTTCAGTGCCATCGATCATGCTCAGCGCTTCGTTGTCCACAACAACTTTGACGCCTGCCGAATCAAACACGACATCATCGTCCTCAATGCTTTCTGCATAGTTCACTACATAGGCAAACCCGTTGCAGCCGGTTTTTGAAATACCCAGGCGCAAGCCGATACCACTGCCCCGCTCCTCGAGGCAGTTGCGGACGCGGTTGGCCGCACTTTCTGTCAATGTAATTGCCATAGCTTTGTTACTAATTGTTCCTGATGACTGCGACATGCATAACGACCGCCCCAAGACGTTCAAAAGACATTTCAGGGGCAGTTCTGTATAGCCGAAGCCATCCGTTGTTAATCTGCGATTAGTGCGGCATGCATTGTCTGCACAAGCCGCCTTATGTTGCTTCGCGACAACATGCCACCAAGGCATCTTGCAAGAGGAGTATTTTACCCGCTTTTTCCGGCGGTATCCCTAGTGAAGCCATAATTTCCATGGGTTCGAGCTGCTCCGCGCGGATAAGTTCAGCCCCTTCCAGATCCTGTCGGAGCTGCTCACAGGCAGCGACCAGATGGGGGCAACCGTAGACCCGGTAGCCCAGACCGTTAATGACCGCGGCATCCGGCCGGCGGTAAAAGCGGATTTCCGCACCCTGGCGGCGGTCACCGGCATGGCCGCTAAGCAGGTCATCCGAGACCTCGAAACCGCCTGAGAACTCCAAGGCCTGTCTAAATTTTTCAACAACTTGCGGACTATACTTTAACGCCATTATCAGCCCTCGCCCGCCAACTGACGCAAGGCCCGGACCGCTTCCGCAAAGCGATTTGCAGCGTCGTCGACGTCCGCCTGAGTATTAAACCGGCCCAGTGAAAAACGAATGGTGCTCTGCGCCAACTGGTCATCGTGACCGAGCGACCGCATCACGTAGGACGGCTCATCGGTATCCGATAAACAGGCCGAACCGCTGGCCACAGCGATATCGCTGATCGCTAATAACAGGCTCTCACCCTCCACGCCGGGCACGCTGACGCTAAGGATGGAATACAGGGTATCGGCATCTGCACTATTGCGAATCAGGCCACCGGACAATTCATCTGAACTGTCCGCGGCACTTATGGCATCCCACAACGATTCCCGCAAAGCGCCAATCTTCTGTGCGTCTTCTCCAAACCGTTCAGCGGCCAGCGCAAAAGCCGCACCCATGCCGACGATCTGGTGAGTCGCCAGCGTGCCGGGACGCAAGCCGCGTTCATGACTGCCACCGTAAGCCAGCGGCTCCAGTCGACTGATCCGGTCACGATTGAGATACAACCCACCCACGCCTTTCGGGCCATAGAGCTTGTGGGCGCTTAACGACAACAAATCGATGTTTTGCGCTTCAACATCCAGCGGCAAACGACCGGCGCTCTGCGCAGCATCGACATGAAACAGCACATCACAGCTACGGCAAACCTCACCGATGCTGCCAACATCCTGAATGACACCGGTTTCATTGTTGGCGTGCATGATGGACACGAGGATCGTGTCATCCGTTAACGCGTCGCGAACCTGATCGGCAGTGATTCGGCCTTGCGAGTCGGGTTCCAGCAGCGTGACCTGAAAGCCCTCTTCTTTGAGTTGCTTCAAGGGCCCCAGCACCGCGCTGTGTTCGGTGGCGCTGCTAACGATGTGATGCCCCATCATCGAACGGAAGCGCGCCCCGCCGAGGAGCGCCAGGTTATCGGACTCGGTGGCGCCGGAGGTCCAGAGCACGCCATCCGGATCGCCATTGATTAAAGCCGCTACCTGCTCACGTGCTTTCTCGATTGCCATTTCAGCCCGCTCTGCATAGCCATGCGCCGCAGCCGGATTGCCCTGCAAGGCAGGATCGCTCAGGCAATCGTTCATGACCGCAACGACCTGCGGGTCGACCGGCGTGGTCGCAGCATTATCGAGATAAATGGGCAGATCGCGGCTCATAGCGAATTAATCAGCCTTCGTCGCTTTCTTCGGTCGCAGCCGGCCCGGCACGACCCGACCCCGGCGCAAACGATGACAACACACCACGCATGATGTTGAGTTCATTCTCATCAAGATGCGCCCGGTTAAATAAACGACGGACACGGCGCATCAGGTTTCGCGGGTTATCCGGATTGAGAAAACCGCTGCTGATGATCGCCCGCTCGAAGTGCTCATAGAACAGCTCCATCTCACGTGAAGTGGCCGGTGGTGAATCCGCTTCCGGCGTTTCATCGGCGATATCTTCGGCAACCCGCAGTTCATAGGCGAGCACCTGTACTGCAGCGGCAAGATTCAGCGAGTTGTATTCGGCATTGGTCGGGATATAAACCAACGCATTGCACAGGTTGAGCTCATCATTGGTGAGACCAAATTTCTCGTTGCCACAGATAATGGCGACCGGCTTATCCTGTGCCACCTTCATCGCTTCTGCTGCTGCTTCGCGCGGGTTGTACTCGGGCCAGTTCAGACGGCGGCGGCGGGCACTGGCACCTACCACCAGCCCGCAATCGGCGACGGCTTCTTCCAGCGTATCAACCACACGGGCTTCCAGCAGCACATCCAGTGCATGAGAAGCACGGGCACGGGCCTCGGGATGGGGATGCTCCTTCTCGGGGCTTACCAGCACCAATTCGGTGTAGCCCATCACTTTAATAGCCCGGGCGGCCGCACCGATATTACCGGGGTGCGAAGGCCGGAATAAGACGAACCGGATCGGCTGCATCAGTGAATTTCCTCAATAAAAACCATAATTTGTTAACTGAACCTGTTCAGGCTTTGCTATTCTACCGCCCCCGGAACGTCATAGACGTTTATTTACCCCCTCTTTGGAGGTTCGCGACCGGAATCAGCGATGCTATCGGTGGTACTTAGTGGCGGACCGGCAGAATAAATACCATGCAAGCCTTCGTAAACACCGCTGTCGATGCCGCCCGTAAAGCAGGCAACATCATTATTCGCCAGTTCGGTCAGCTCGACCGCATCAAGGTTCAGACCAAGGCGCGTAACGAGTTTGTGACCCACGTCGACCAGCAGGCCGAAGATGCCATCATCGAAACCATCCGTCAGCGTTACCCGGATCACAGTTTCCTGGGCGAAGAAAACGGCAACATCGAAGGCGCAGACAAGGACCACGTGTGGATCATTGACCCGCTTGATGGCACCACCAACTTTATCCACGGCTTCCCGGTGTTCTGCGTGTCTATCGCTCTGCAGATCAAAGGCCGCCTGTCTGCCGCTGTGATCTACGACCCGACCCGCGACGAACTGTTTACCGCAGCCCGCGGTGAAGGTGCCGTGCTCGATGGTCGCCGTATTCGCGTCAGCAAGCAGCGTGAACTGCAGGGCTCGCTAATCGCCACCGGTTTTCCTTACCGCAGCAGCGCCAACTACCTCGATACCTACCTGAAGATGTTTACAGGCGTTATGGGGGTTGCCGCAGGCGTACGTCGCCCCGGTGCCGCTGCACTCGACCTCGCCTACGTGGCAGCCGGTCGTGTCGACGGTTTCTGGGAATTCGGTTTGAAGCCCTGGGATATCGCAGCCGGCGTGCTACTGATTCGCGAAGCCGGCGGCATTGTCAGCCCGATCTACGACGGCGATGACTACATGGAGTCCGGCAACCTGATGGCCGGCACACCCAAAGTTCACGACGAACTGAAAGCCCTGCTCAACACTCACACGAAGTAACGGCGCAGTCAGCCGGCTGTTTCAAATCACCGGTTAAACCAACCTTTTAAGACCGCCTCTAGGGCAAATCGTCGATCTCTTCGTCTTTCTCGGGCGGCAGCAGATCTTCCGGCGTCACACTCAGGCTAAGTGCACAGGCACTGGCTGTGAACACGGATGAATAGGTACCCACCAGCACACCGACGATCAGAGCAATCGCAAAGCCGTTCACGGCCTCACCACCCAAAGTCGCCAGCGCCAGCAATACCAGCAAGGTGGTAAAACTGGTAACCAAGGTACGCGTGAGCATCTGATTGATCGAGGTGTTCATGATCTCTTCGGCTGAGCCGGTACGCGCTTCGCGGAAGTTCTCACGAATACGGTCGAACACAACGATCGTATCGTTCAGCGAGTAACCGATAACAGCAAGAATCGCCGCCAGCACCGATAGATCGAAGGGCAGCTGCAACACAGAGAACACACCGAGCGTAATGATGACGTCATGCACCAACGCGGCTACGGAACCCACCGCGAACTTCCACTGGAAGCGGAACATGATGTAGATCAGCACCATGATCAGCACGAACAGCATCGCCAGAGCACCCTGCTCTGTCAGCTCGTCGCCAACCTGCGGCCCGACAAATTCAATACGGCGCAGTTCAACTTCAGGCTGCGTCTCACGCAGCACCGCAAGGATCTCTTCGCCAAGCTGAGCGTTATCCACACCTTCTACGGGCAACAAACGAATCAATACGTCTTTTGCCGTGCCGAAGTTTTGCACCTGTGCAGAGCTGTATTCATTAGCGGCCAGCGTCTCGCGAATCTCAACGAGATCGGCAGTTTCGGGATAACCGACTTCCAGCAGCACACCACCGGTGAAGTCGATGCCGAAGTTCAGACCACGAGTCATCAGAGAGACCAGAGAGACCAGAATCAGCACCACAGAAATGGTGGCAGTGATCTTGCGCTGCCCCAGGAAGTTGATATGACGGGTAGCAGGTGCGGTCATGACTTACCTCCTGCCGGCTTGTTGACCTTACCGATGGGCAAGGTCTCCAGTTCCCTGTCACCGTAGAACGCATTTACCAGCGCACGGGTACCGATGATCGAAGTAAACATTGAAGTCAGAATGCCGAGTGACAGCGTAATAGCAAAACCTTTAATCGGGCCGGTGCCAAATACAAACAGCACGAGCGCCGCGATCAAAGTGGTGATGTTGGCATCAGCAATGGTCGACAACGCTTTGTCGTAACCCGAGCTGATGGCCGCCTGAATGGAGTTGCCATTGCGCAGCTCTTCTTTAATACGTTCAAAGATCAGCACGTTCGCATCCACCGCCATACCGACTGTGAGAACGATACCCGCCATGCCCGGCAAGGTTAGTGATGCCTGCAAGGCCGACAACAGTGCGGTAATCATGACGAGGTTGGCGAACAATGCGAGATCAGCAATCAGACCGAACACGCGGTAGTAGAAGATCATAAACACGACTACCAGCAGGAAGCCGATAACGATCGCCTGAATGCCCTTACCAATATTGTCCTGACCCAGGCTCGGGCCGATGGTGCGTTCTTCTACTTTATAGATAGGTGCAGAAAGAGCGCCGGCACGTAGCAGCAACGCCAGATCGCGTGCTTCCATGACATCCAGACCGGTGATCTGGAAGCTGGTGCTGAACACACCGCGGATGTTCGCGATATTAATGACTTCGCGCTCAACACGGGTTTGTTCTTTGCGCACGCCGTTGCGTTCAACAAAGGTGCGCTTCTGTTCAACGAAGACCACCGCCATCGGTTTGTTCAGATTGGCTTTGGTGGTCTCGAGCATACGGTTACCGCCTTTCGAGTTCAGGCGGACATTTACAGAGGGCTGACCTTCGGAGAAACCGGAGCTGGCATCAACCAGCTGATCACCCGTCACAATGGTCGCACGCTTCAGCAATACCGGGCTGCCGTCACGCTCACGGAACAACTCACAGCCCAGCGGTGCGCGACCGCGACGTTCGGCTGCATACGGGTCTTCATTCTCACAGACCATGCGGAACTCAAGCGTTGCGGTTGCGCCCAGTACACGCTCAGCCTGAGCGGGGTCCTGTACACCCGGCAACTGCACGACAATCCGGTCGGTGCCCTGACGCTGCACAACAGGCTCAGCCACGCCGAGCTCGTTCACACGATTACGCAGGGTGACGATGTTTTTCTGAATGGCGAAGTTCTGACGATCACGAATCTGCTCTTCGGTCATCTTGATGCGCAGAATCTCATCGCTGCCCACTTCAACGCGGGCGACATCCAGCAGCGGGTCGGATTCGCGAATCAGTTCTTCCGCGCGATCGAGGTCCTCTGCTTTACTGACCTTCACTTCAATCACATCGCCTGACATACGAACGTTGCGACGGATCCGCTCTTTACGGAGCAGTTGATCGAATTCTTCTTCGTAGGTTTTCAGGCGTTGATTGATCGCCGCATCCATATCCACTTCGAACAGGAAATGTACGCCGCCACGCAGGTCGAGACCGAGGCTCATCGGCTTCAATCCGAGAGACCGCAGCCATCCCGGTGTGCGGGGAGCAAGGGTGAAAGCTACAACATAGCCGCGACCCAATTCTTCGCGCAGCACATCAGCCATCGCCAGCTGTGACTCAACATCGTTGAAGTGCACCATGACACGGCCGTTTTCGATATACGGCTCCTGCACTTCAACGCCTTTTGAAGACACGATCCGGCCGACGCTGACTACCACACTCTCTTCAAGCGCAGTGCCATCTTCCAGACTGATTTGCAGGGCCGGGTCTTCACCGTAGATGTTCGGCAATGCGAACAGCGCGGCCAGAGCCAGCACCAGCACTACGAGAAGGTTTTTCCAAAGCGGATAATGATTCATAGACAGACCTGTGTAGTTCCCTTTACCTCAGGTCTCCGCCTATTCGGCGGATTCTGTTTCAGCGGCGTCGTTCTTCTTACCGCCTTTGTTCTTGCTTTTGCCACTGCGGGCCGACTTCAGCGTACCTTTGGGCATCAAAGCACCTACAGTGTGACGCTGCAGCGTTACTTCAACACCGTCGGCCACTTCCACGCTAACGTACTGTTCGCTGACCTTGGTGACCTTACCCAGCAGACCGCCGGCAGTAGCCACTTCGTCGCCAACCTTGATGCCGGCAACCATTTCACGATGCTCTTTCTGACGCTTGTTCTGCGGACGAATCAGCAGGAAGTAGAAAACGACAAAAATCAGTACCAGAGGCAGCAGACCGACCAGATCGTTGGTACCGCCACCGGACGCTTGCGCGTAAGCGTTAGAAATAAAGAAATCCATAGTGTTTCCGTTCTTATTGATGCGGGGCACGGTGCCCCGTCTGAAGGCGCCGCATTATGCCACAGAAAGGGCCGCATTCTCCTGCCTGCGGCGGAATTCGTCGGCAAACTCCGGAAAGCCGCCATCTTCAATAGCAGCGCGGATTCTGGCCATTAAATCGAGGTAATACCAGAGGTTGTGAATGGTGCAGAGACGGGCCGCCAGAATCTCGCCGCACTTCTCCAGATGGCGCAGGTATGCGCGACTGTAGTTCTGGCAGGTGTAGCAGCCACATTCCTCATGTATCGGCCCGAGGTCATTCTTGTATTTCGCATTACGGATGCGCACCACGCCGTCGTCGGTGAACAGATGCCCGTTACGCGCGTTGCGGGTGGGCATCACACAATCGAACATATCGATACCCTGCTCCACCGCATTAACAATATCGACGGGTGTACCCACACCCATCAGATAGCGCGGTTTATCGTCCGGCATTTTCGGCACGATGTTTTCCAGCACCTTCTGACGCTCTTCTTCCGGCTCGCCTACCGACAGCCCACCGAGAGCCATGCCTTCGAAGCCGATATCAACGAGCCCTTCCAGTGATTCATCACGCAGATCGTTGTACATGCCACCCTGCACGATACCGAACAAGGCGTTGCCCTTTTCAAGACTGCCCAGACGCTCGAACTCTTCGCGTGAACGTTTCGCCCAGCGCAATGACAGTTCCATAGAGCTGCGGGCTTCTTCTTCGGTCGCGGGGTAATCGGTGCACTCGTCGAAGACCATCTGTATGTCACTGTTCAATGCATGCTGCATCTGCATAGAGACTTCAGGGCTTAGAAAGACTTTGCTGCCGTCGGTGGGCGCCTGAAATGTCACACCGTCTTCGGTCAGCTTGCGGCGTTCGGTAAGACTCCACACCTGAAAACCACCGGAGTCGGTCAGGATCGGGCCTTGCCAGTTCATAAAGCCATGCAAGCCGCCATGCTCTTTGATGATCTCGTCACCCGGACGCAGCATCAGATGAAAGGTGTTGCCCAGAATAATGTCGGCGCCCAGATCTTTGACTTCTTCCGGCGTCATCGCCTTAACGGTGCCGTAGGTGCCCACCGGCATGAACGCAGGTGTTTCGATCGTGCCGTGGGCGGCATGCACACGCCCGCGACGGGCTTTACCCGACTCACCCAACAATTCGTATTTAAAGTCAGTCATTCGTTACCGCTTTCCAGAAACATGGCGTCGCCGTAGCTGAAGAACCGGTATTGTCGTTCAACTGCATGGCGGTATGCATCCATTACTTTGTCTTTACCGGCAAAGGCGCTGACCAGCATCAACAGCGACGACGCCGGCAGATGGAAGTTTGTCACCATCGCATCAACCACCTGAAACTGATAGCCGGGCTGGATAAACAACGTGGTCTCACCCTCAAACGGTTTCAGTTCGCCGTCTGCTGCAGCGGATTCCAGCGAACGCACCACCGTAGTACCGACCGCGACCACCCGTCCGCCCTTTGCTTTGGTCGCGGCCACCTTGTCGCACAATGCCTGACTGACCTGCACCCGCTCGCTGTGCAAGGTGGCGGTATCGATCTGCTCCTGAGTGACCGGCTGAAAGGTACCTGCACCCACATGCAGAGTGACCTTCGCATGGTCAACGCCCTGTGCCTGGAGCATGCTTAGCAACGCATCGTCAAAATGCAGGCCGGCTGTGGGCGCTGCCACTGCCCCCGGTTCATTCGAGAAAACGGTTTGATAGCGCTCGGTGTCAGCCTCGTTATCCGGACGGGCGATATATGGCGGCAACGGCATATGCCCTTCGGCGTTGAATACATCTAACGCCGGGCGGTCGAATTGCACCACAAAGAAGTTGCCGTCACGGCGCAGCATCTCTGCATTAATACTGCCATCAAAGATCAGCTTCGCACCCGGCTTCGGCGAACGGCTCGACCGCATCTGAACCAGCGCCACGTCATCTTCGAGTACCCGCTCCAGCAGTATCTCAATCTTGCCGCCGGATTCTTTCTGCCCGAACAACCGCGCCGGAATCACGCGGGTGTCATTAAGAACCAGCAGGTCGCCTTCCCGCAGCAATGAAGGCAGGTCACTGAATTGCAGATCGGCAAGCTCGCCACCCACGTGCAACAAGCGGCTGGCGGTCCGCTCAGCCAGAGGTTGCTGGGCGATCAGCTCTTCAGGGAGGTCAAAATGAAAGTCGGCGGATTGCATGGGCGGGATTGTAGCAATGAATATGTTCGCCGGTAGCTCGGCAAACTTGCGCCTGCATCAGTAAGGTGGGCACTGAAGCGACCCGAAGCGGGCCTAGGCAATC